>Ga0316207_10000049_pt1 | contig 262792 bp, 278 predicted proteins | sample 6weekpyrite_MG_FD_204943 | JGI IMG/M metagenome (GOLD analysis project Ga0316207, IMG submission 204943) | Microbial mat bacterial communities from mineral coupon in-situ incubated in ocean water Damariscotta River, Maine, United States -... | ecosystem: Environmental > Aquatic > Marine >... | reverse complement strand
ATCAATGTGTTTTTTCTTCTCCTTGTGGTTATAGAGAGCAGGTCACGCCCAGCCCCCATTTCGAACCTGGAAGCTAAGCTGCTCATCGCTGATGATACTTACCGCTACGCGGTTGGAAAACTAGGTCGCCGCAAGGGGTTTCTCTCTTTTACTATCTTAATTTTTTAGCACTTATTTATCAGTAGATTCCTTAAAAGACTAACGAAAGCCATATAAATATCAACAAATATTTTTTAGTAAGATTGTTGGTAGAAAGTAGAAGGGTTTTTAAACTAGAGTGGTGATCCCAAGGGGATTCGAACCCCTATAACCAGGATGAAAACCTGGGATCCTGACCATTAGACGATGGGACCACTCTTTTATTAAGGCGAAATTATATATAGTTTCGCCTTAATAAGTACTTATATGACTATAAAGTTAAACTCCGTAAAAGTCTCTTAGTGCTCTAATTATTACTGCATTTTTAGAGATGCTTTCTGCTTTTGCATTTTCATTAACCAATTCATAAAGGTCAAGAGGTAAACTAATTGAAAAAGTTTTAGTCTCTATTTTTTTCTTTTTGTTAATTAGAGCAGTAATATTAGTTAGTAATTCAATAATTTTTTTAGTATCAATTGGTTTTTGAATGAAGCTATTAACACCAATTTCAATTGATTCAGATATTTTTTGAATATCATTACTAGCTGAAATAACTATAATAATTTGGTTAGGATTCATATCTCTGATTTTACGTGAAAGTTCAATACCGTCCATACCAGGCATGATAATATCAACGAAAACGATATCTGGTTTCTGCTTTTTAAATACGTCTAGTGCATCCTCACCATTAAAAGATGACGTAACACTTGCAAAGAAGTTGTTAAATGTAGAGCTTAAAAGTTCGTTTGCAACTTTTTCATCTTCTACAACTAGTGCAGTAAGTTTTTTTGTCTGTTCAGTCAGTGCGACTAAGTCTACGTTATTAGATGCCATTTTAATATCCTGTTTAATTTTAATAGGAATTATATCATAACAGTTATCGTTTTTTAACTAAAAAAACAAAGTTGGTTTAATCTTTATATAACTTTTATATTTATTATTATTTTTAGCTGTAGTGTGTAATTTCGTAGCGTGAGAGTAGACTAGAGGAAAAAATCCTCTAGTGTTTAAGAATAAATTTCATTTATTCAGTAATCTTTTTATACACACCTTTAGCGGCACCCGCCATCACTACCATTGGAGTTGAGCCTAGTGTAACACCAGCTCCAGTCATCTCACCCATGTATCCTGCAAGATCAAGAACTAGATCATTTAAACGACCCTCTCCACCAAAACCATCGACAACGTCTTTTGCGCGTATCGAACCTTTAGCACGTGCTACATCAATTTGGTCTTGTAGGCTATTTAAAGCTTCAATAACTGTTGCAGTTGTTGCATCAAATTGTTGCTCAGAAATATCTTTATCTCCAGAGCTTTTAGTAAGAGCTTCTAAATACGCTTTTTTAGCGTCATCTGCTTTTGCTTTTAAATCTTCAACTTTTGCCATCTTACTCCCCTTATTTTTAATAAATTTCAATGAGTAGTATAAATAATTATGAATTAGATTAACCTTAAAATTTAAGTTTTTAGATAATTTTTTTTTATGCTTAAAATTATGATATAATTGTATTATGAAAAATATAAGATTTATTTTTATTATGGCTATATTTTTATTTTCAGGTTGTGGTGTAGGAAGCATTGTTGCTGTACCTTTTAAAGTTGGTGGAGCTGTCATAAATGTAGTAACACCTGATGTTGTTGGGGATAGTTTAGAAAAGACAGGTGATGCTTTAGACGCGGCTATACCTTTTTAGTATTATCTAATGGGATGAAAATAGAAAAAGTACTTCCACCTCCTAATTTACTTTTTAAAGTTATTGTTCCACCCATTAGAGATACATACTCTTTGCATATGGCTAATCCCACTCCAGAACCTTCAAATTTACGTTTTATAGTTGTGTCTGCTTGGTTAAAAGCTTCAAAAATACTTTGTTGACTTTTATTTTCAATTCCAATACCTGTATCAGTAACTTCAATCACAAGTTGTTGATTGTTTTTATAAAAATGTATAATTACACTTCCATTATGTGTGAATTTTATGGCATTTGAGACTAAATTATTAATAACTTGAATTAATTTTTCTTTATCATTATTGATGGTTAGTGATACATCTTCTTTAAGTATAAGAGTAATATTTTTTTTAGTAGCTACTTCGTAAAAAAGTTCATAAGTAGCTTCCGCAATCGAGCCTGTAAAGAATTCTTCATTATTTATAATATGTTTATTAGCTTCAAGTCTAGTTAATGTTAAAATATCTTCGATAAGTTTAAGTAGTGTTTTACCAGATTTTAAAATTATATTAAGTTTTTCTTGTCCGCTAGGAGTTATATTCTCTTTTTTAGTTTTTGTAAGTATCTCAGTTAGAGTAATAATAGAGTTTAGGGGAGTTTTTAGTTCATGTGAAATATTTCTAAAAAATTGCGTTTTAAACTCCAATGATTGAGCTAGTTCTTTAGCATAATGTTCACTTTTATATTTTTCTTCTTCTAAAGTTTTATTTTTAAACTCTAGCTCTTTTAGCTTTTTATAGCTTCTAATCGATGTATACATAACAGAAAATAGTTTATCTGTTGAGAGTTCAGTCTTATTTCTATAGTTATCAATATCATAATTTACAATGACTTCTTGTTCTGGTGCTTGACCTGGTTGTCCTGTCCGAAGTGTTATACGTATTAGATGATTATTTAATTTGTTACGAATGTAATCTGCAACTTCTAGTCCTGAGGTCTCACTTTCCATAACAACATCTAAAAGAATAACTGCAAATTCTGTATCACTATTTAGAATTTTTTTTGCCTCTTTAGCACTAAATGCGCTTATAAACTTTAAGTTTGAGTCTTCGTAAATAAAATCTTTAAGTGAAAGCTTTGTAACAAGATGAACAGACTCATCATCATCAACAATTAGAACATTATAACTATTCTTAGCACTTTTTCTTTTTGCATGCGCAGGAGCAAAGTTGAAACTACTTTTTGCCATTAATTTCTAAACTCCAAATAGTTTTGTAGCCCTAGTTTTGTCCATTCTGTATTCACACTACTAAATTCTAAGTAATTTGTTAAGACTTTTTTAAAATCTCTGTTTTGTGAACTAAGTTCTGCTAATACCTCTTGTAAAGCCTTTTTAGCAGCATCAATAATAGGTCTATTGAATGTACGTAGTTCAGTACCTTGAGCCTTTAATTTTTGAAGGGCTTTTGCATTCTTGGCTTGAAATTCATATGTCATATGTGCATTCATTTCCGCGCTTGCTACTTCAATGATAGCTTTATGGGTATTAGATAATTTTTCAAAAGATTGTTTATTAAATGTCAGTTCAATGGTACTAGCTGGTTCATGCCAACCAGAGTAGTAGTATTTAGCAACTTTTGAAAAACCCATTCTTTTATCGAGTGCTGGTCCTACCCATTCAGTCGCATCAATCGTACCACGTTCTAATGCTGTAAAAATTTCACCAGCAGGAAGTAAAATAGGGTTAACTCCAAGTTTAGCCATAACCTCACCACCAAGTCCTGGGATTCTCATTTTAAGACCTTGTAAATCCTGTACACTCTCAATTGGCTTTCTAAACCAGCCACCCATTTGGATAGATGTATTTCCACCTAGAAATGGGTATAGGTTGTGTTCTGCATAAAGTTCTCTCCAAAGTTTTAGGCCATCTCCATAGTGCATCCAAGCGTTTAGTTCACTTTCAATTAATCCAAATGGTAATCCACCAAATAGACTAAAAGCACTATTTTTCCCTTTCCAGTAATATGGACCAGAGTGAAAAGCGTCTATTTGACCGGTAGAAGCTGCATCAAATACAGCAAGAGCTGGGATTAATGTATTTTTTGGATATATTTTTATAATTAGTGTGTTATTTGAAGCTATTTTTACACGTTCTGCAAATCGCTCTAAAACAGTTCCCATAATAGGAAAATGAGCTGGCCAACTAGTTGCTAATTTTAGTGTAACTTTACGTGAACTTTTTGAATACGATTTGTCTTTAGTTTTCATTCCACGTTCAACCGTACAACCAGACGCTAGTAGTGCGGCTGAAGATGAAGTGATAAATGTGCGTCTATTCATAATATATCCTAATTAATAAAATGACGTAATAATTGCATAAGCTGTAAAGAACATAAGGTGAGATGCCCCTTCAATATAGTTGGTCTGTCCATCATCTGTAGTTTTCCATACAAGAATAACAGTTAAGATTAAAGCTCCAACTTGTAGAGGATTAAAATCGAGTACTAATTTAATACCTGCTAAATATGATAATGCCATAAGAATAGGAACTGTTAACATTATAGATACAGTAGATGCCCCCATTGCTATATTTACAACACGTTGCATTTGGTCATTTGTAGCAGCCTTAATTGCTGTAAAGATTTCAGGAGAAACACTAATAATAGCTATAATTAGGCCTGCCATTCCTGTAGAAATACCATGTGTTATAAATACAGTAATACCATCATGAGCAAAAATTTCTGCTAAAAAACCTATTGCAAGTATTAGCAAAAATATAACTATAAAATTCATTTTAGTAGATAGTTTATCAAAGATAAAATCTTCATCATTATCTTCGTCTTTTAAGGTAGTTAATGCACGTTTGATTCTAAAAATCCTACTTCTAGCTGTAGCTTTGAAAAAATGGGAGTGTGTTTTTGTTTGAAATATATAAATTGCAATATAGTACATAAGTAAAACAATAGCAATAGTAACACTTGCGTACCATAATACTTGGTTATTATGACTAGTTTGTTGCAATATACTAGGCACTAATAGTGCAGATGCTGCAACTAATAAAATCGTAGTATATGTACTTGAGGACTCTTCATTGTGAGTTTGTGCTTTAAAGTTTAGACCTCCAATAAATACAGCTAGTCCAAGAAGTACATTTAAATCAACAATAACAGCAGAGATAATACCACCTTTGACTGTTTCTAGTGTACCTGGAGCTTGAATTCCTTGAAGTAATACAGCAAATAATAAAATTATTTCTACAATGACAGCACTAAATGTAAGTACAAAACTACCATAAGGCTCACCTAATCGTTCAGCTAATACTTCAGCAACTTCAGAGACAGTTACCGAGATTGAAGCTATTGATAGAGCTGAAAAAATAGTAGCAAGTAAGATGTGATGGCTTAAGTGCGATAATAGTGCTGCAAAGAAAAATAGTAACCCAGCAAAAATATCCCAGTATGTATAAAATATATTTTCTAGTGTTGATGTTTTTAGTAACGATTCAGAATCGCTCAATTATATTCCTTTATAGGAGAGATGGCTGCTTTGGTTTTAAGTTAAAAGAGTTGTGTTCAAGCAATGATTTGTTCTCTCCTGCAATAATAGCATACTCATAGTGTTCATTTAACAATATTTTAGAAATTTCATCAATTTTATCATAATTTAGTGAGTTTAATAGCTTTATTCTCTTTGGAAACACTCCAATAACATTGGCCCATGGAGCATTTTTTTTAAAATATATAAAAAGTTCTTTAGCAAGTGAGATATTTTTCTCAAATATAAGAGCTTGTTCACTTTTTCCAAACTCTCTTTGATTTAAAAAACGATCTATAAACTGAACTTGGCAACAAAATGATGAACCTAATTGATTTAAAGAGAAGCTAATCTGATTCTCTTCAAAGAGTGTAACAAGTGCTTGTAAAGATAGCGTAAAAAATGAACTAAGTTTAATTCTATCGTAATAAACATTTTTATAAATAAAAGATATGCTAAATACTCCACTAGATATTATTTGTAGAGGAGTCATACCTTTTTTCACAGTATGTATTTGAGCAAAAAGTTTTTTTAAATAGTTACTGTTTGTTGATAGTACTATGGAGTTAGAATCTAATTTATAAAGATACTCAGCATTTTTATCGATTGAATCATTAAGATAAAATAGTCTATTATCTGTTGAAAATGAGTTTAGAAGAGAAGCCGTTTTTTTATCTATTTTAAAAGCTTTAATATTTTTTTTAGACATTTTGTAACGTATTAATTTTATGAGAGCATCATTTAAAGAGACTACCTTTACCCAGGCTACCTCTTCATCTGTAACATCAATGTCTGAATCAAATAAAACTATATAGGCACCATTATGTAAAGCTTCATCAAAAAAGTTTCCACTAACTGAAATATATAAATCACCGCGCTTAACTTTTGAAGCAGAAAATGATACATTTTCAAAAGATGTAATGGCTGGCTTGTTTAAAAGTGTACCATTAACAAGAGTAAGAAGGCTTTGTAGCCGCATTACCCTATAGAACTACCGTTTTTACGTTTATACTCTGGACGGACTAAACTAAGTCCATCATCATCTTTTGCAGCAAGTAACATACCTTGTGACAACATTCCCATAAGTTTTGCAGGTTTTAAATTAGCAACAACACAAACTTGAGTGTTAATTAATGACTCAGCGCTGTAATAATCTTTAATCCCTGCAACAACTTGACGTGGATTCTCTTCACCAATATCAACTTGAAGTTTTAGAAGTTTTTTGCTTTTAGGAACTTCTAGTGCTTCTATGATAGTTCCTACTTTTAGTGAGGTCTCAAAAAATTGACCTATTGTTATTAAAGATACATCTTCATGCTCATCTCTTTTTGGCTCATCTTTAGCTTTTGTCTGTTTTTCTTGTGTATCATTTAAAGGCATAGCCTTTGGAGCTTCTTTTATTTGCGGTTCTTCTATTCTTGGAAATAGAGGGTCGATCTTTTTAATTTTAAAATCTTCTAATAATTTTTTGTGTTCAATTAATCTAGTATAATTTTGTGTGTCTATTTCAAAGTTTAATGCGGTTGCAATTTTTTTAGTAGTTTTAGGCATAACAGGGTAGAGTAGTACACTTACTTTTGCTAATAAATTAGAAACTAGCGCAACTGTAGCCATTGCATAATCACTATTTCCCTCTTTCATCTTAACCCAAGGTGAGTGGTTATCAATAGCTTTGTTTGCAATACTTAAGCTTTTCCACAACTCTTCTAAATATCTGTGGGTCTGAAGTTGGTGCATATAGTTGTGAACAGAATCTAAACTTTCATATGCTTCATCTAGCTCTTTTTGATGAAAGCGTGTAACATTGATGCTTGTGATGTGAAAGTTTGAATATTTTCCACTCATACCTATAATTCTATTTAGGAGGTTTCCAAGGTCATTTCCTAAATCTCCATTTATACGGTCAATTAAGGCTTTTTGACTAAAGTCACCATCTTGTCCAAAAGGTACTTCACGAAGTAAAAAGTATCTGAAATTATCAATTCCATAAGCATTAGCAACCTCTATAGGGTTAACAGCATTTCCTTTAGATTTACTCATTTTTTCACCATTTCTAGTCCACCAGCCGTGAGCTGCAATGTGAGTTGGTAGTGGTAAATTTAGACTCATTAAAAATGCTGGCCAATATATTGCATGAAATCTTAAAATATCTTTTCCAACAATTTGAACCTTTGCAGGCCAAAAGTTCATATTTTTTTCATCAGTTCCATATCCAAGTGCTGTAACATAGTTCATCAGTGCATCTAGCCAAACATAGATTACATGTTTGTCATCATTTAATGAATTAGGTACTTTAATGCCCCATTTAAAACTTGTTCTAGTAATAGATAAATCACGAAGACCAGTCTCAACAAATTTAAGAACCTCATTTTTACGAGAACGTGGCAAGATACACTCTTCATTCTCTTTGTACCACTTAAGAAGCTTATCTTCATATTTTGAAAGTCTAAAGAAATAACTTTCCTCTTTTAGCATATCAGTCTTTTTCCCACAATCTGGACAAAATTCATCATCTATTAACTGAGTCTCTGGAAAAAAAGTTTCACAACTAATACAGTAATGACCTTCATAAGAGTCCTTGTATATATCACCATTGGCAATCATTTTCTCAAATGCCAGTTGGACACCACTTTTATGCTCTTTATCTGTAGTTCTAATGAAATGATTGTAGCTTATATCAAAGTTGTCCCATAAATCTTTGAAAGATTTACTGATTTCGTCTGCATACTCTTTTGGATTTTTATTTTTTAGTGTAGCTGATTGTTCAATTTTTTGACCATGTTCATCAGTGCCAGTTAAAAAGAAAGTATTAAATCCACGCAACCTAGAGTAACGTGCAACAGTGTCCGCTATTATTGTTGTGTATGCATGACCTATATGTGCTTTATCATTTACATAATAAATTGGAGTAGTGATATAGATGTCGCTTTTTTTCATATGTTACCTTTTAAAATTCAAATCCACCAGTCTCACCTTTAGACATACTGTCATAGACTGCTTGTACATAATTTCTGCGAATTTCGCAACCTATTATTTTGTTACATTTATTGCAACTTGTAAAGTTTTTTTCATTTTGACACTGCTGAAGAATAGCTTTTTGTTCTTCTAATCTCTTGCTAAATTTGTCTTCTTTATTGGTGGTTGCCATAAACTTCGCTAACACGTTTCATTTCATCAGTTGAGCCAAAAAAGCATGCTGATGTATCATGTATATGTTCTGGATGAAGTTCTAAAAGTCTTTTTGTTCCATTTGTAGCAACTCCACCAGCTGATTCAAATATATATGCAAACGGAAAAACTTCAAATAACATTCTTAGTTTTCCATCAGGTCTATCTTCAGTTGCTGGATAACTAAAAATTCCACCACCTTTGATTAAAATATGGTGTAAATCTGGAACCATTCCTCCAGAATATCTTAGTCTATAACCATCTTGGAAAAACGATTCTATCAAATTTTTGTGGTGAGGCTCCCAAAATTTTTGCGTACCACCTGGAGCAACTAATTTACCTTTTTGATCCATTTTAACATCTTTAACATAATGGAAATTATCAGCATTTAAAAGATAGAATTTTGCTTCATTGTGTTCTGCAAAAACTAGCTCTACTCTAGGACCATATACAACATAACAAGCAGCAACTAGGTTTGAACCAGTAAAGCTATCTTCAAAAACACCAAAGATAGAGCCTACACTTAAATTCACATCAATAACACTTGAACCATCTAATGGATCATATCCAATAAAGTATTTACCTTCAGGATTAAGAATAAGAGCAAAATCTTTTTCCTCACTAGAGATTGTATGCACAGAAGATGCTCTCATGAACTCTTCTTGAATTATGTTATCAGTTTCAACGTCAACTTTTAACTGTTCATCACCTGTACTATTACTACTAGTTGCATAATCAAAATCTTTTCTATAAATTACATCCTTAATGCGAACAGCTGCTCTTTCAATTGCTTCTCTTATCTCTATCATCATCATACCTTTTTAGCGTTTTTTAGAATCCAATCTATAATCATTTTATAATTGTTTAGATCAAGTCTTATTAAGTTGTTTGGAATAGAATATTGATTTAAATTTACTGATTTATCTGTTGCTATTGCTTCTATATAATCAAAATAGCTTTCATCTATTCTATCTCTAAATATTCCAATTCTAGGAAGCGGAAGAGTTTTAAGACCCTCAACAAGTAAGATATCAAAATCTTTAAAAAGTTCAACTATTTCATTAAGTTCTTTTTTACGTTGTGAGAAAAATGTTGTTCTTGTGGGAGATGTTACTACAACCTCCGCACCAGTTTGTGAAAACTTATAACTGTCTTTTCCATCGATGTCAAAATGTGCTTTATCTTTTGGATCATTTTTTATGATGGCTACTTTAAGGTTATATTCTTGTATCAAAAGTTCAGCAATTTTAACTATTAAAGTTGTCTTACCACTATTTGATGGCCCCGTAAAAGCTACTGCAATTTTTTTTTTCACTATGTTAAATACTCTTTTAAAAATTTTAGAAATTATATCTAAAAAATGTGATATAGTTGCTTTTATTAATTTTCAAATTAGGGTTCTATATGAAATTTTCAGCTCTTCTTTTAGTTAGTTTATTGCTTTTCAATGGTTGTACAACAGATGTTGTAAAAAATTTGAGAAGCTATTTGGGATATGACGAAGAGGCGCTTCTTGCTCTTAAAAAGGGTGTAATATCAAAAGATGGTGATACAAAAGCTACCATTCAAGCAATTTATCTTAACAATACAGATAAAGCGTTATATGAAAATGGTGAAAACTTTTTTGTTGCGGTATATATTGCTGATGATTTCGATGAATCTAAAAATTATGGACTTAAAAACTCTAAATACAAACTTAATTTAAATGGTAGTGAAGCGTTTAAAGTTATTGAATTAGACGAGAGTAGTACTCTTAGAAAAGAGATGCCACTTAAGAGTAGATGGAGTCACTATTATCACGTTATTTTTAATAAAATAGATGCAAATGAGTTGAAACTTGTTTTTGCTTATAAAAATCTTGCTAAGAGTGTTTTAATTTATCAAAAAGAGTTACAATTGAAGTAGGCTCATGAAGAAGTTTTTTGTAGATTATGTAATTTGCTAAAACTTTTTTACCATATTTACGTGTCTCTGCATATGGAATTAATTCCATGCTGATAAATGGATCATATTGTGACCCATTAAATGCACCACCTTTTTTTATACGATTAAAAAAACCCATTCCAGCATTATATGCATATGCAATAAAAAGAGGGTTGTCTAGTGAATTTAGTAGATATTTTAGATGTGACTGTGCATACTCTAGGTTTTTAGAAGGTTTGAACATATCATCTAAATCGAGAGACTCTTTTTTTTGTTTAGCAATTGCATTAGCAACAAAAGGCATAAGTTGCATTATACCAAGAGCATAAGCACTTGATATACTAGGTGGTATAAAACGACTCTCTTGTCTACCAATTGCTAAAATAAGTGCTTGCGTATCAATTTTTTGATGCTTGAAATGTTCACGATATGGAATAATATAGGGGTGGCGTTGATATTTGAATATGCGTTCTTGAATGAAAGCATTTACAGGTAATAACTCTTTGGTTGTAAACTCAGCTAGGTATTTTTTAAGTTCAGATGAATTTTTTTTCTTAATATTACGTAGAATTGTTAACCATTCAAACGGTGTATCTATAGAGTGTTTTGATTTTACATTTTCTGTTTTAATATCTGTTACAAGTGTGTCTAGGCTCTTATTTGTAAGCTCTTTTGCATAAAGAGAGTAGACATTGTTATCTGTGCTATTTGAGAGTTTTTCTAAGACCTTTTTATCTTTAGTTATTAGGTACTCCCAAAATGTACTTTTGTCAATATCCATTTTATAGTAAGCATTTTTTGAGGCTTTTTTAATGAGTTCTAATGCCAATTTTTCATTTTTTTGTTTAAGTGCATTCATAGCTAGAAAAAAGGTTGTTTTATGAGAATATTTATAATCTTTTAATTTTAAAAGAGATTTTTGAAGTTTAACAAGCGAGCTGTTTGTGACGATTTTACTAACTGTTTTATTAAAACCTTTCTCTTTTGAGAGTTTAAGTAAAAATTCTTCTGGAAGGTTATAGTCCATCTCTTTTCTATATTTTCCACCAGCATTTGTAAAAATCTCTATGAAAGTTTTTGGATTTTTGTTCAAAAGGTAAGCAGTTGGATTATTTTTTGTCATTGGCTCAAGCCAAGATGCAATATCTTTAAAATATGGCTCTATTTTTTTATATAGTTTTTCTCTATTTTTACGACCCATTTTAGCCGCTTTATACTGTGTAAGTGCAGTTGCTGCACAATATATATTTTTTTCTTTGAGTAATTTTGTGTGGTTAAGTCTCATGCATCTTGAAGCCTCTCTTATCTCTTTTAGAGGACTCTTTTTTGCATAGGCATGAAAAAGTTTTGGTGTTACAAATGTTATTTTTTCAAATGCTTTTTGTGCTTTAGAAGCAGGTATATCTTGTTTGAAGTAGCGCCAAATATAAAAATTACGCGCGTTACTTCGTGGCATTTTGGAAATCTGCTCATAGGTGATAGTTTTTGCTACTAAAGTTAGTGGAGCTAAAAAGAGCAGGGTGCTTATGAGTAGTTTCATATATTAGAGGCTATTTGAAATAGGATTTTGACTATGAAAAGGTCAAAAAATTGAAGTCCTAAGATAATTATGATAGGTGCTAAGTCTATTCCACCAATAGCAGTAGGAATATACCTTCTAACTAAAGCATAAGCTGGTTCTGTAAGGCGATATAGTGTTTGGACTATTGGATTATAAGGATCTGGTCTAACCCAGCTTATAAGTGCTGCAATTATAATTACCCATATGTATATCGAAATAATCATGTGTAAAAGCTGTGCAACAGCCTCTATTAGTGTTGAAAATACCATCATTGTACAATCTCCTTAATGTAGTTTTTTAAGTACGCATAAAGCTCACTAATATCTGGACCATGTTCTGCACCAGTTAAAAGTAGCCGAATTGGTTTGAAAAAGTTTTTGCCCTTTAGTCCACTCTCTTTCATAAGATAGGATTTTAAATCATTAAATTCTTCAAAGTATTCTGATTCTAAAATCAGTTTTTGAAGTATTCTCATAGCTTCACCATACTCACCAGAGAAGTCTTTTTTATCAAAAATAGCTTTTATTTTAGGCCGAAGTTCACTTAAAGTACTGGCTTCATCTAGGTATATTTTAGCAGTAAAGCCAATTTGAGCATCTGCAAAGTTAAGGTAACGTGAGAGTTCAGTTTCATCCATCATACGTAGATGCTCATTATTTATAAAACGAAGTTTGTTAATATCAAAGCGAGCAGGAGCACGTGAGATATTTTTAAGATTAAACCACTTGGTAGCTTCATCCATTGTAAAAATCTCTTTTGGAGTTTTATTTCCAATAAGAATTAGATAGTTCGCAATGGCAGATGGTAAAAAGCCCTGTTCTAATAACCATTTAATACTTGAAGCATCATCACGCTTACTCATCTTCTTTCCCATATTGTTTAATATGATTGGTAAGTGTGCATACTCTATTGTTTTATCATAACCAACTGCAAGACGAACTGCTTCTTGTCTTGGAGTATTTGAAAGGTGATCTTCACCTCTAATTACAATAGAAATATCACTTAACATATCATCAATTGCACAGGCAAAATTGTATGTTGGGTTCTTGTCTTGGCGTAAGATTATAAAACTATCAATATCTTCAGGTGCGAATTCTAAATTACCTCTAATGTAATCTGTAAAATATATAGGTGTCATAGGCTTTTTAATGCGAACAACAAAAGGTTTTTCATTGTCAATTGTCTCTTGTGGAGTTAACTCTTCACAAGTTCCATCATAACGATATGCTTTTTTTGCTTCTTTTGCAACTTCTCGCTTTTTATTTAATGTTTCATCTGAGCAAAAACAGTTAAAAGCACGTTTTTTTCTTAATAAATCAACACCAAACTGCTGATGAAAATGCAGATTTTTACTCTGATATATTACATTTTTATAGGTTATATTAAAAAGTCCAAGAATATCAAGAATTTCTTTATCTTTTCCTTCTATATTTCTCTCTTTATCAGTATCTTCAATTCGTATAATCAACTCTTCTTTACGCTGCGTGGCAACTATATGGTTAAAAATAGCTATACGTAGATTTCCTATGTGCATATCACCAGTAGGACTAGGTGCAAAACGTAGCATTAACGCTCCTGAAATTTTTTACAAATTTTAACTAAATAGAGTAACAATAAGAAGTTTTGTTAAAAAATTGACATACTAGTTTTAGATGTAAAAAGCTTTAATGCTTCTGTTCCAACTAAAGAGTTACCCTGTTTGTTAAGTCTTGGTGACCATACAGCAATACCCATAGCTTTTGGTATGACAGCTACTATACCTCCTCCAACACCACTTTTACCAGGTAGACCTACATTAAAAGCAAAATCTCCTGATGCATCATAATGTCCACATGTGAGCATAACGGCATTAATACGTTTAGATTGTTGCGGGGAAATGTATATATTATTATTAATTGGATCTTTTCCGTGGTTTGCAAGATATAGCATAGAACGCGATAACATTTTGGTATTCATTTCAATAGCGCAATGGTTAAAATAGGTTTGCACTACATCTAATACAGAATTATCTATATTATTAAAACTCTTCATTAGGTTTGCAAGAGCAAGGTTTCTATGTCCATGTTCCATTTCAGATATTGCTACGTTTTTGTTGTAGATAATATCTGGCTCATCTGTGATAGATCTTACAAAAGATATAATTTCCTTAAAAGTTTTTTTATCATCTTTAAAGTAGCTTATTAGAGAATCTGTAATGTTTATAGCACCTGCGTTAATAAATGGATTTCTAGGAATTCCATTTTCATATTCAAGCTGTACAAGTGAGTTAAATGGATTGCCAGATGGCTCTCTTCCTATACGTTTATATAGCTCTACACCGTAAAACTTTAAAGCTAGTGTAAATGTAAAGACTTTTGAAATACTTTGAATAGAAAAAAGAGTATTATATGAACCTACGTTAAATTGAGTCCCATCAAATAGTGTTATTGTCATAGCAAACTGTTTAGGATCTATATTTGCAAGAGCTGGGATATAATTAGCAACTTTGCCTTTATCTAGTAGAGGAGTTACCTCTTGTGCAATCTCTTCTAGTATTGATTGATAGTCCATTATTATTGTTGCCCATATTAAGTTGTATTTTTTATTACTATAACACATTATTATATAATAGATTTCTTGTAAAACTAGAATAACCATCATCTTTATAAAGAGAGTTTTAATCAAGGCAGATATTTTTAAGCTTAACTAAAGTTGTATTTAGAGCCTAATAAATGTTATTGTATAAATAGTATACATAAAATAGTATTTTTTTTATTCAAAAAGGGCTATTATTAAGGGTAACATAAGGATTAATTGATGGATAAGATAATTTCAAATCATTTTTTACGTACTATGGTTGAATCATCAGGCGATGCTTTTTTTGTTGTTGATGCACTAAGTCAGAAGTTTATATATGTTAATAAAGCGATGACAACAAATTTAGGTTATGAAGAGAGTCAATTTTATAGTATGCGACTTCAAGACATTAGAGTCACTTCTGAAGATGCCATAACATGGGAAGAAGAAGTTAGTCAATTGAAAAAAGAGTCAATAGAATCATTTTCAGGAGAGCATTTAAAATTAGCTGGCTCATATCTTTCAATAGAAGCTAGTTTGAGGTACTTTGAAGAGAGTAATCACCCTTACGTCATAGGTTCTGTACGAGATATGACAAAACACAATAGTCTGCTAAATAAGATTAAAAAGCAGAGTTATCAACTACAGCAAGAACAGCAAATAATAAATCAATATGTTCCAATATGTAAAACTGATTTTCAAGGTGTAATAACATATGTAAATAGTGCTTTTTGTTCTCTTAGTGGTTTTACTTTTGAAGAGCTTGTAGGAAATAACCATTTTATGGTTAGAGATTCTAGTTTTTCATCATCTCACTATGAAGAGCTTTGGAATGATATTTTACAGTATAAGACACATATTGCAGAGTTGAGAAATATTAAAAAAGATAAAACTATATATTGGGTTAGTCTTACAATTCATCCAGATATTAACATGGATGGGAAACAAGATGGATATATAGCAATTTATAAAGAAATTACAAATAGAAAATTAGCTGAATCAATTGCTAAAAAAGATAGTTTAACAGGTGTATATAATCGTTATAAATTTGAAACGATTATGGATAATAGAGTTGATGAAGCAAAAAGATATAAAAAAAGTTTTTCAATTATGATTTTAGATATTGACTATTTTAAAAAAGTTAATGACACTTATGGGCATTTAATTGGTGATAGTGTATTAAAAGAGTTTGCAACTAGAATTAAAGGAAGTTTACGAACAAGTGACTTCTTAGCACGCTGGGGTGGAGAGGAGTTTATTGTATTAGTACCCTTTGCAGGTATTGATGAAGCTAAAAGTGTTGCTCAAAAATGTAAAAAAATAGTTGAGAGTAAAGCTTTTAAAATTGTTGGAACAATTACATGCTCAATTGGTATTTCAAGTTTTTTAGATACAGATGATGCAGATACTATGTTTAAGCGTGCAGATGAGGCTCTGTATCAAGCTAAAAATAGTGGACGAAATTGTATAAAGTATGTGTAAAAAGAAAAATGGTATAATAAATTAATATAAAAATAATATTTTCTTATATAATATTTTTTTAAGAATATAAAATTATTAATTTTTTTGATATAATTTTGTAAATCTATTTGGGCTTGGAATTAGAGGAAATATATGATTTATAAAGAGAGACTTAATAGCAAATATGTACCATTTTATGGTATTTTAGCACTTTTACTCATATTTGTTTTTTTTCCACTAGATTCTAAGGCTATGCAAAATAAAATAGTATCAACTAAAGTAATAGATGAAAATAAAAAAGAGTTGGTTTATATTGTTACAGATGGTAGAATTCCATTTTGGAAAATTATGGGTCGTGGTATAATGAATAGTGCTAATTCATTAGGTTATAATCTTAAAATTTATAGTTCAGATAATAGTAAAAAACGTGAGTTAGAAATTACTATGCAGGTTATTAAAAATAAAGTATCTGGCATAATTGTATCTCCTACTACCTCTTCATCTTGTGTGACTATTTTGAAGTTTGCAAAAAATGCTGGAATTCCTGTTGTTATAGCTGATGTTGGAGTAGATAGTGGTGAGTATGTTTCATATATCTCTTCAAATAATAGAGAGGGTGCATATAGTATTGGTAAAATACTTGCTGAAAATTTGATTGAACGTGGTTGGGAAAAAGGAAGAGTGGCAATAGTAGCAATACCACAAAAAAGGTTGAATGGGAAAGCTAGAACAGCTGGATTTATACAAGCAATGAATGAATATAATATTAAAGGTACAGATATAAAGCAATTAAAAATTTGGAGTGAAAATGAAACCTATAGTTTTACAAAAGAGATGATAGATAGATATAAAAATCTTCGTGCGATTTGGTTACAAACTTCAAGTATTTATACAGGCGCACTTAGGGCAATTTATGATAGTGGCAAAGAAAATGATATTTTATTAGTAACATTTGATGCAGAGCCTGAGTTTTTGGAACTTATTCCAAAAGGAGTTATCATTGGCTCTGCTATGCAACAACCATATTTAATGGGGCAAGAGGCAGTACGTGCAATGGATATGTATTTAGATGGTAAACATGTTGATAAAAACATAGAGTTACCAATTTTAGCAATTTCAGCAAAAAATATTGAGCAGAAGTTGATAACAATTAAAAAGACAGTACTTGGCATTGAAAAATAAAACTCCTAAGCGATCACTATATTTAACTCTTGGAATAATTATTATTACTACTATTACAATAATAATGTCTATACATTCAACATATATTTATAAAGAAACAAAAAAGAAAATAGTTCAAAAGATGCATAGTGATTCAAATCTTACTGCTGTATCACTACAAAAAAATATTGCTGATTTAATGGAATCATACTCTATTAATGAGTATAACAAATTAATTTTTAATGAAATTAGTTTTAGAGAAATTTTTGCAATTATAATTGAAGATTATAATATGGGTAAAATTGTGGGGAAGAAGAGATATATCAGTGGAAAGATAAGAGATTATGATGGAAAACTTATCGATTATAATCCAGATAATAAAGAACAAAATAGAAAACTACAAGAGTGTTATTACTCTGATAGACATGAGATTAAAAATAGCTTAGGAGATTATATAGGAACTATTACAATCTATATTACTGATTCTTCTATGAACGAGGAGTTGAACCAAATTATTAAAATGGGTATAATAAATTTTATTATTATCTCTTTGCTACTTATATTTTTTCTTTTTATTGCCATACATTTTTTTATTTTAAAACCTCTTTCAAATATTATAAGAGTAATACAAAATACAGATGCAAATGGTATACCTTTTGAGTCAATACCAAGTCATGGCTCTATTGAAATTTTTACTCTTTCAGATACTATGAATAGTATGATTAACTTAATAAAAAGTTCAAATATAGCTTTAAAATACCATCATGATAGGTTGCTTGAGCAGAGAAATGAGTTGCATCACCAGGCAAACTATGATTCACTCACAGGACTTGCAAATAGAGATCTTTTTAACGATAGGTTGGAGCAAGCAATAGAAAAATCTAAACGTAATAGTACAAAAATGGCTCTATTATTTATAGATCTTGACCATTTTAAGGAGATTAATGATTCTCATGGACATAAAATTGGTGATGAAGTTTTAAAAGTTGTAACAAAAAGGTTTAATAAAACTATTCGAAGAGAGGACACATTAGCTCGTTTAGGTGGTGATGAGTTTACTGTAATAATAGAAAATTTACATCAAGGTCAAGATGCTTCACTTCTTGCTGACAAAATTTTAAAAGTTCTTGAAAAACCAATTGCTATTGGCAATAATGAATTTTATGTCTTAAGTAGCATAGGTATTAGTATATATCCAGATGATGGTAGCTCTCCTGCTAATCTTCTTAAATATGCAGATGCTGCGATGTATAAAGCTAAAGATGAGGGAAGAAATAATTTTCAATATTACTGTTCAGAAATGACAGAGCTTGCATTTGAACGAGTTGCTATGGAAACTAGTCTAAGAGTGGCGCTTAAAAATGAAGAGTTTTTAGTCTATTATCAACCACAAGTAGATGGTAGGAGTAATAGACTTATAGGAATTGAAGCTTTAGTTAGATGGCAACACCCCACAATGGGTTTAGTCCTTCCTACTAAGTTTATTCCTCTTGCTGAATCTACAGGATTAATTGTTGAGTTAGATCGATTTGTGATGAAAACTACAATGACACAAATATCCAAGTGGTATAAAGATGGACTAAATCCAGGGGTTTTGGCTATGAACCTTTCTGTAATTCATTTACAACAAAAAGATTTTTTAACTATGTTCTCAAATCTGATACAAGAGACTGAATGTAAACCAGAGTGGTTAGAGCTTGAAGTTACTGAGAGTCAGATTATGAAAAATCCAGAGGAGGCCATAAAAATACTAAATGAAATTAGTGATATTGGTATAGAGTTGGCAGTTGATGATTTTGGAACTGGTTACTCTTCTTTATCATATCTTAAAAAACTTCCTATTAATAAGTTAAAAATAGATAGATCATTTGTTAAAGATTTACCAGACGATGAAGAAGATATTGCTATTACAAAAGCAGTTATTGCTTTAGCAAAAAGTTTAAATCTTAGAACAATAGCCGAGGGTGTTGAGACAAAAGAGCAAAAGGAGTTTTTAGTTGAAAATAGTTGTGAAAATATTCAAGGTTATTTTTATGCTAAACCAATGTCAGCGTTTGATATGGAAGTAACTCTTTTAAATCAAAAATTAGGACATCAACTCCCACCATCACCCCAAGTTTCAAACTCTATATCATAAGGTTCAATATCTTTATCTCTGTGCCAAGTACTTAAAAAGTATGAAATTAGTTCTATCTCTTTTTGTTTTAATGGTTTTGCAAATGGAATCATTAAATTGGCTTGCATACTTTTTATGACATCATTTTTATAGTGTAATAGTTTTTTAATAAGATACTTTTTTGGCATGTTTGAGAGTTTTGGATATGTGTTCATCCCCTCACCTGTAATTCCATGGCAACCGTTACACCCTTTTTGAAAGTATAGTGATTCTCCATTTTTATAATCGTTTGCAAATGAAAATAGTGCAAAAATTGTAAAAAATATAAATAATTGTTTCATTAATAGCTCCAAATTAGAATATAATTCTAACATGATTATTAAAAATGCAACTATTATTCAAAATGGGTTAGAAATTATTACAGATATTGTCATAGGAAATGAAAGTAGTGATGAGTTAGATGTGCAAGGTAGTTATCTACTTAATGGTCTTGTAGATCTAAATATTCGTCCGTGCGATGAGCAGATTAGTGCCTCTTCACTTAAAAATATATCTTCATCAGCAATTAAAGGTGGTGTTACTACTGTTGTATTAATGAGTGATTTAAATCCTTCAGTTAGTAATGAGATAGTTTTAGATTATATCCATTCACGTTCTAAACTTCATAGTGGTGCTAAAATTAAGACTGTATTGCACTCTGTAAATGACGAGGCAAAATTGAGTGATATTGCCTCTTTACTTAAAGGTGGTGCTGTTGCTCCATATTTGATTACGACACTTGATAATAATTTGACAAGACGAGTTTTTGAGTATGCTAAAATGTACAGCGTGCCAATATTTTGTCAACCTTTAGATATTGATTTAAATGCAGATGGTGTGATGCATGAGGGTGAAGTTTCAGCTAGACTTGGGCTATCAGGTATATCATCTGTTGCAGAAGCTGTACAAGTTGCTATGATGATAGAGTTTTCACGGGAGTTTGATGTTGAAGTTCTTTTTAAAGCAATTTCAACAAGACGTGCAATAGAGTTAATTTCTGATGCTCGTGAAAATGGCGTTAGAGTTAAGAGTGAAGTCTCTTTACACCATTTAGTCTTAACAGATGAGATGTGTGACAACTTTAATACTTATGCTAAAATATACCCACCACTTCGTGATACTGCTACGAAAGAGTTTTTGTTAGAGGCATTAAAGAGTGGTAAGATTGATATATTAACCTCTTTACAGTCTGAGCGTTCTGTAGTATTTAAAGAGGTCTCATTTTTTGAAGCTAAATTTGGCACGGAATCTATTGAAGATATTTTGTCGCTTTATTATACATACTTGGTTAAAACTGATATTATAGATATGGCAGAACTATTGAGATTAACTTCTGTAAATCCATCAAACATTTTAAATTTTAAAAGCTCAGATTTTATTCTTTTTAATCCAAACAGGAGTTATAAAATTGAGAATAGTCACTCATTATATAATGGTCAAGAGATTTTTGGTTGTGTTGAAAAAGTTTGGATTGAAGGAGAAGAGGTAGATGTCTAAAACAGATGCAAACCCTTGGTATCGTTACGTACCATTGCAAGATGATAGTGTATCAAAATTAGATAGAAATCTTTATTTAATCTATATAGTATTCGCTTACGCAATTCCTATGACATACATTTTATCTATTGTGACAGTTTTTATCATTCGTTCAGATAAACTGCATATAACTTACAAGAAATCTCTTCTTCTGTATCTTACACTTTTTGCTTTAATTGGTTTTTATGCTCTTGGACTACGCTTTAGTGGTTCTGAAATTGAACAAAAACCAATAAAAGAGTTAACTAAACAAGAGATGATTTCACAAGCAATAGTCTCAAATAATATAAAAGCTTTAGAACCTTTGATTGTAGGTATTGATTTAAATGGAAAATTAAAAGGTGGACTAAGTTACTTACATATAGCAGTTATGGCACATAGAACACATATGTTACAAATTTTATTAAAAGCTGGAGAAGATGCTAATAGACTTGATAATAACTCTTTAACACCACTTCATCTAGCCTCTTCATACGGAGAGATAGAGATGGTAGATTCACTTTTAAAATATGGGGCTAATGTGAACCTTAAAGGTCATAATAATATGACAGCTCTTCATGCTGCTGCATATTCAGGTGAACTTGAAATCTTAAAGTTGTTGTTAAAAGCTGGTGCAGATATTGGTGCTAAAACTACTAATGGATTGACTCCTCTTGATATGGCAAAACGTCAAAAAATGAGTAATGTAATTAAGTTCCTAGAAGCTAAATAGTGCTATTAACTAATTGTATTATATATAATTAGGACTTTAATTATTTAAGAGAGCCTTTTTAGTTTTGTAAGAAGTTTAGTAAGGAAATTTTGTTGGTAACTAAAGTAGAAAACTTTATTGATGTAAATGAGCTAGAAGATATAATAACATTATTGGACATTAAAGATAGTCCATCTTTGTTTATCCAAGTTTTTTGTGCTTTTTCAGATTATGAGTTTATAAGAAGTATTCAAGATAGACTAAATGCAAATTTACCAAAAGCAATTTTAATAGGAAGTACATCAGATGGTGTGATAGAAAATTCAAATATATATGCCTATAAAAAAAGTGTGATTGTTTTTACATCTTTTAACGATACTGTTTTAAATTCTGCACTCATCAAACAGTCAGATTCAAATAATAATAGCTTCAATATGGGTAAAGAGCTATCTCTTAAGATTGTAGGTGAAAATACGAAGGTAATTATTAGTTTTACAGATGGTATTAATACTAATGGTGAAGAGTATGTGAATGGTTTAAATAGCATTAATAGTGATATTATAATCTCTGGTGGATTAGCAGGAGATAATGGTAATTTAAAAGAGACTTTTGTTTTTGATAATAATGAAATTACAAATAATGGTGCTGTAGCAGTTTCTCTTAATAATTTAAATCTTCAAGTGTCTACTGATTATAGTTTTAATTGGACGCCAATTGGTAAAAAAATGAAAATTACAAAGTCTATTAAAAATAGAGTATATGAGATTGACAACACTCCAATAATTGAAATTTATTCTAAATATTTAGGCGATGATATAGCTAATTCATTACCATCTATAGGAATAGAGTTTCCTCTTATTTTTGAAGATAATGGTGTTCAGATTGGTCGCGCAGTTTTAGCAAAGCATGATGATAATTCATTGACATTTGCTGGAAATATAAAAGAGGGAAAGTTTGTAAGATTTGGTGTTAGTGATATAGAGATGATTCTTAGTTCAAGCGACAATCACATTAGAAATATTTTAAATAGATCTAAATATGAAGTAGAATCAATATTTATATATTCATGTATGGCAAGAAGACGTTTTGCGGGACATTATCTTGAAAATGAGATGAAGATATTATCAAATCAAGCACCTACAGCCGGTTTTTTTACATATGGTGAGTTTTTTAAGGCAAATGGTAAATGCGAACTTTTAAATGAGACGACAACAACTTTGGCAATTTCTGAAAGTAAAAAGAGTATTACACCTGTCTTAGGAGATAATTTAACTATAGAAAGTGAATTTGGTGTTAATTTTATTCATGCAATATCACATCTTGCAAATAGTGTTTCTCGCGAGCTGGAGGATTTAAATAACTCTTTAGAGAGTCGCATCAAGAAGGGTGTTAATGTTATTTATAAGAACGCATATTATGATAAATTAACAAAATTACCAAATAGATTAAAATTACTTATTGATTTGGATAAAAGCGTTGGAAAAACATTAGTTTTAATTAATATTGATGAGTTTTCTGTAATAAATGATTTTTATGGACATAAGGTTGGTGATAAAGTTTTAATTCAAGTTGCTAAATTACTATTTACTACATTTGATGACGATGATGAAATAGTATATAAGTTGCCATCAGATGAATTTGTATTAATCTGCTGTTTAGATAAAGATGAGAGGGATGTTGAAGATAAAATTCAAAAAATATTTAAAATAATTAATAAATCTACAGTTGTTTATAAATCTAATATTATAAGATATAGTTTAACAATTTCATCTGCAAAAATTAATGGTGATAATAATAGTTTAATTAATGCCAATATGGCAATGAAACGAGCAAGAGAGAGAAATATTAAGTGTCTGCTATTTAATCATAATCTTATGCTTTCTAATAATCATAAAAATAATATCAAGGTAGCAAATGAGTTAAGATTAGCTATTGAAGATGATAGGATTATTGTATTTTATCAACCTATATTTAATGCACTAACTCAAAAAGTTGATAAATATGAGTGTCTTACTAGGTTAAAAAAAGAAGATGGTGAAATTTTGTTGCCACTCTATTTTTTGGGTATTGCTCAAAAAATTAAACTTTATCCAGAAATTACTAAAATAATGATTTCAAAATCATTTAAAAAGTTTAGTAATACTAATTTGAATTTTTCATTAAATTTAGAGTTTGAAGATATATTAAATGATGATATAAGTGATTTCATAATAGAGAGTATACAAAAGTATTCAATTGCAAATCAGCTTACTTTTGAGCTTTTAGAGACTCAAGAATTGAATGATTTACAAAAAATTAAAAATTTTATTAAAAAAATTAAAGATCTTGGTGCAAAAATTGCGATTGATGATTTTGGTAGTGGATATTCAAATTTTGAATATCTTATAAAAATGGATTCAGACTATCTAAAAATTGATGGTTCATTAATTAAAAATATAGATAGAGATGAAAATAGCAGAGTGGTTGTAAATACAATAATATCCTTTGCTAAAAGTTTAAATATGACTGTTGTTGCAGAGTATGTACATTCAGAAGAGATTTTTAAAATTGTAAAAGAGTTAGGTGTTGATCTCATTCAAGGTTTTTATCTAGGTGAACCAAATGATTATTTATTAAGTGAAGTATAGAAATGTCAAAAAATAGATAATATAGACTCTATTTTCTCTAAGATTTAAATACTATAGGGTACTTTTTACACCATTTTGATTCAAGTTTATCTAATGCAAGTTCAGCTTCTTTTTTTACCTTTCTTTTGTAGCTCTTGAGCTAGATGAAATCTAGCTCTGCTTGTAGCGTCATTTCTGTAATATATCTAATTAAGTCGGTCAAAGCGCCATCTTTACCTGATAAGTCTTTTCCTGATTTTATCTTCTATGCAATATCTATCTGTGTACTCAATTTTATCAAATTGACACAGAATTGTTTACAGTCCTTATAAATCCATTTGGCTTAATGATTTGTATTCTTGTGGTCTTTTATCTCCTTCCCATAATAACTTTCTGTCATTTTTAGATATTGCAAAATCATTGATGCTTGCAAAACGTTTTTTCATTAGACCATTTTCATTAAATTCCCAATTTTCATTTCCATAACTACGCCACCATTGACCACTTTTATCATGCCATTCATAGGCAAATCTCACAGCAATTTTATTCTCTGTATATGCCCATAGCTCTTTAGAGAGTTTATATTCAAGTTCATTTTTATATTTTTGCTCTAAAAATGAAATAATCTCTTCTCTTCCATATATAAAGGTATTACGGTTTCTCCAGATACTATTTTCTGAATAGGCAGTAGCTATTTTTTTAGGGAACTTACTGTTCCATCCATCTTCAGCCATACGAACTTTTTGTGTTGCACTCTCTTTGTTAAATGGTGGTAATGGTAATTTTATCTCTTTTTGCACTTTATCTCCTCTGTTTTAGACAACCAAACGATTGTTTTATAAAATAGGTCAAAAAAATTAAATTGTATTAATAATTTTTTGACCAACCTGTAGATAATTTTCTGTCTCATCATATAGCGTCATCATCATGATAGAACCTTGTGTTAATGCAACGTACTCTTTTGCTAAAGATAGAGCTACATCTTCACTGTAGGTATTTTTAAAAATATAAGCTAATGCTTTCTCCCACGCTAAAAAATAGGCTCTAATTTCATCTTTAAATAGTACATTTTCTGATGATACCTCTAATGCTAAGTTTCCAAGCAAACAACCGCCTTCGCTATTAAGGAAGTAATCATTAGTTTTTTTTACAAATAATTTGATTTTTTCTTTATCTGACATATCATCTATGTAGGCTATTTTATAAATATTTTCTTCAAAATATTTATGAATATACTTTAAGGACTCTAGTCCAATTTCATCTTTACTCTTAAAATGGTGATAGATACTACCTTTGATTAATCCGCAGGCTGAAGCAATGTTCGCCATTGAAGTATTGTAATATCCATCTATTTTAAATAATTTGATGGAATTTTTTAAAATCTCTTCTTTAGATGTTTTTTTAATTGCCATATTAATCCAAACGATTGTTTGGTAAAAGTCTATCTTTAATTTAGTTTATTGTCAATAGTAACTGTCTAGTTTAATAGTTAGTAGTAACATTACGGTTTACTTTTTACTATAACATCATTCTAAATGGAACCATTGTTGAACGGCTAAAACCCTCTTTTGTATAAAATGAATGTGCTATGTAATTATCTTCATCAGTTAATAATGTTATACGTAAGCATTCGTTATCTTTAGCAAACTTTATTGCATATTTGATTAATTTAGAACCTATACCCTGATTACGATAATTTTTTGAAATAATCATATCTTCTAATAAAGCAACTCTAGCACCTAATGCTGTTGAGATAGTGAATAAGATATTTATCATTCCAACAATTTTATCTGATTCTTTAGCAATAATAATACTTCCAATCTCACAATTTTCAAGTATTTTTGTAATGCCTCTTATTTGAACACTCTCATCTACATAAAATTCTGTCTCTTCTTGAAAAAGAGATCCTAATAGTTTAGATAATTGAGGAATATCTTCTATATTTGCATTCATAAATTTCATTGTATAACCTTTTATTTATATATTACGTATTTATAAAATATTCTCCATCTATTTTGACATTTGCACTACCTCCAAATAAAACTTCTACTTTATTATTAGCTTTTTTAGTTACTAACTTAATAGTATTATAGTTCTCTTTGTTGCTATTTTGTTCTATTGTAATTAGTTTTCCATCCCACAGCTCTCTTTTTAATAAATATTGTCCAAAAGCACTATTTCCAGACCCTGTTGCTGGATCTTCTAAATAACCAAATGTAGCAGCAAAAACTCTTGTTCTATAGCTATTTGTTTTATCGAAACACTCTTTTGAAAATAGTATAACTATATCAATTTTAGAATTTATACAAAACTGTTTTAGTTCATTTATAGTTGGAGTAACTTTTAAGATTGAATCAAGATTTTTCATTGGAACTATTAAAGTTTCAAGTCCTGAGTTTATAATTGATATATCTAGGGTTAAGTCTAGCATCTTTTTATCAACTCTTAATGCAGATAAAATGTTATTTTGTTTTATATCTAACTCTCTAAACTTTGGGTGTGGTGAAGTAATAAAAATTGAGTTATCACTAAGTATTCTATTTTCAACAACTAATCTATCATTTTTTGTATTTATGATGATATGTTGTTTATTTAATAGATCTTTTCTATTTTTGATTAAGTCATACATAATTGCAATTGTTGCATGACCACAAAATTCAACCTCTCTTTTACTTGAGTAGTATCTTAATTTAAAATTATGATTTCTCTCTTCACAGACAAAACCAACTTCGCTAACAAAATCTTTTAATTCTTTAGCAATTTTAAGCATCTCATCACTATTTAACTCTTCAAAATTTTCCATATAGATAACACCAGCTGGATTTCCTGATGATTGATATGATGAAAAAGCATCTATTTTCTTAAATTTTAATTTTCTCATAATGTTTCTTTCATTTAATTTTTTGACTCTATTTGCTACATCCACTCGATAATTTGAGTAACTTCTTCTGCTGCAAAACATTTAATTCCAAAATCTTGTGATGGTTTTTTTGCAAGTATTGCATGGTTAAAATGTTGAAGTGTTGCCTCTTTTAGTCTTGTATCCATATGGTAGACTTCTCGCACATCTCCAATTAGGCTAACTTCTGCAATAAATACTGTTTCTTTACTTATAGCTCTATCCCTAAAACTACTAATAATGGCTGCTAATACTGCTAAGTCTGCTGCTGTTTCTACTATTTTAATTCCACCAGATATATTTATGAAAACATCATATTGATTAAGGGGTAGTTCAAGTTTTCTCTCAAGTAGTGCTAAAAGCATTGTAAGACGGTTACTATCAAATCCTGTCGCACTTCTTTTTGGATTTGGTAGTGAGCTTTCACTTACTAATGCTTGAACTTCTAAAACTAAAGGGCGGCTTCCCTCCATTATAACAGTTAGTGCAGAACCTGCTTGGGCTTTTGTTCTGGAAAAAAATTTTGAAGATATATTTGTTGCACTAATTAAACCTCTATTTGACATCTCAAAAATACCTATTTCACTAGTTGATCCAAAACGGTTTTTAAAGCCTCTTAAAATTCTAAGCTCTTTACTAGCATCACCTTCAAAATAGAGTACAACATCAACCATATGCTCAAGGACTCTAGGACCTGCAATGGAGCCATCTTTTGTAATGTGACCAATTATAAGTACTGCAATATTTCTATCTTTTGCTAAACGCATAAGTTCAAAAGTTATCTCTCTAACTTGTGAAACACTCCCAGGGGCACTTGTAATTTTTTCACTATAAAGAGTTTGGATTGAATCTATTATTATAAGTTCATAATTTCTTTGATTAAGTTCAACTAAAATTTGATCTAATCTTATCTCACTAAGTAAAAATAGTTTTTCTGAATTTGCATTTAATCTATCAGCTCTAATTTTAATTTGTCCTGGGGATTCCTCACCACTTACATAAAGAACATTTTTCCCAGAAGATGCAACATTTCCACCAATTTTCAAAAGTAGTGTAGATTTTCCAACTCCCGGACTTCCACCAATTAGAGTTAAACTTCCAGGTACTATTCCCCCGCCTAAAACCATATCTAGTTCAATATCAAAACTACTAAACCTTATAACTTCAGTTTGTGTAATTTCAGTGATTGGTTGAGCTTTTACAAGTGAAGTTTTAGCAGTTGTAGTCTCTTTGAGAATTTTTTGTTGATCTTGTGATAGTTCTATTAGGCTATCCCATTCATTACAACTAGGGCATTTACCCATCCATTTTGCTGAGGTAAATCCACATGCTTGACATTCGAATAGAACTTTTTTGCGATTTGACATTTTATATTCTTTTATTTATTGAAAGTGTTACATTGTGCTTTAACATTAGAAATCTCTTATAGTATTGTAGTTTAATGTTTATAATATTCGAAGCTTTTTTCATTAGTTGATTTAACCTTTAATTAAAAGCTGATTATACTATAATACATTACAAGGAAATTTTATGCAAGAATATTATTTGGAACTTTGGATTCCTTCTTTAATTATGGTAGTTCTATTTGTACGTCAAGCTATGTTTTTTAGTAGTAAAAATTTAATGAATTTCTCTCCTATAATAATGAGTATAGCAATTTCTGGTTCAGTTTTACATTTAATGCTTTTTCAAATTTCAAGCATTGAACAATTTTTTATACGTTTTCAATCAGCTTTAATACCAATTTTTATAGGTCTTTTATTATTTTTAATGAGTAATATAATGTATCAAGCAAAAGAGAAAATGGATAAGAGTGATGCAGAAGAGGTAAGTGATATTTTAGTTCGTTTAATTGAAGAGATAAAAGAGTATTTTAGTCAGTTAGATGTTGGTCTTCACTCTTTAGCTGAGAAAACTAGTGAAGCCTCACGTGAGTTAGAACAAAATTTTCGTGAAGAGTTTGGAGTATTACGTCATTTAAAAGAGAACCAAATAATATTTTTACAAAAATTTGAGAAGTTAAGCATACAACAATCTGTAGTAATTGATACTTTAGAACATTATATTAAAGAACAAAGTGTAGAGTTAGATAGTATATTACATAAGCATCTTGATTTATTACGTCTTTCTGAACAAGATCACTATAATATATTATATAAAATGATTAAAGATTATATTGATGAGAGGAGTGAAAAAACTGTAGTAGAAGAGCAGCTTATCTCTTTACAAGAACAGACTGAAAAGTTAAGTTATTTATTAGAGATGAGTGCAAATACAATTGTTCAAAATACACAAAGTTTCTTTGATGATTGGTTTGATGACTTTAAAAGTCGTTTTGAAGTGATGCAAAAATCACTTGTTAATGTTGCTCAAGGAACAAAGAGTTATGAAAATGCAATTGCTATTAATCAAAAGGCATTGTATACTCTTGAGGAGAGTGTTATTGGTGTATCTAATCATATGAATACATTACAACAAAAAACTATAGAGCTTGAACCACTCTATGATTCAATGAATAATACAGCATTAAAACTTCTAACTGTTGCTGGTGATTATGAGGGTGTTGAGAAAAAGTTTGAACAGTTATTGGGTGATTTGTCACATACTCAGGAGGTAGAGCTTCGTAAAATGTATTCACAGGTTGATAAAATTGCAATTTTAGGAGTTGAACACATAAAAGAATCTTTAGAACTATTACATCAACACTATGGTATTAACACACAGTTAATAAATGAGAAGATTCAAGCTATCTCTAAAAAAGGTATATTAGAAAATACATATGGACTTAATGATGATAGTGGTATGCTTGCATAATTTTGAGGTGTTTCGTTACTTGGAGGCGTATATAGATGAGTAGAACTAAAGATGATGAGTATGAGTTTGGTGAGAAAATTGTACAAGATACGCATTTAAAAGTAAATGAAACACTTAGTGGAATTGTAAATGTTTTGCGTAGTGGATTCGCTAAAGTAAGCCTTATTACAACTCCTGAAATGGCAGCAGATGATATGGGACTAGTTCATGGTGGTTTTATTTTTTCAGCAGCAGATCATGCTGCAATGGTGGCAGTGAATGAGAAAAATGTTGTTTTAGCTTCAGTAAAGTCAAATTTTCTATCACCTGTAAGAGTTGGTGATGAAGTTAGTTTTGAAGCAAGGCTTCGTCATAAAGAGGGAAGAAAAAGACTTGTAACAGTACGTGGTTTTGTGCTTGATGTTAAAGTGTTTGAAGGTGAGTTTAGTACAGTAGTTACTGATAGACATGTGTTACAACTTAAATTGATGAAAGAAGAGTAACTATTTTAAGTTACATAATCTAAATATTTGAAAAGTTTAAACAGACGTTTTTTATTGATTTTTGCGCTAGTGATGTTTAGTACAACAAGTCTAGTTATTAATGAATATGCTGTTTCTACCAATATAGAAAAGTATCATAGATGTAATATTAAAATTAAAGAGTTACAGGTGACTCTTTTACAGATGCGTCGTGCAGAAAAAGATTTTTTATTATATAAAAAACAAAAATATGCCGATAAAATGGTTGAATTAGCCAATGTTTTTAGCAGTAATCTAACTCTTTTTGATAAATTATCTATTAAGTTATCTAATATTTCATATATAAATCAAGAACTTTCATTTCATGTAAAGGTATTTTTAAAAATAAAAAAATTGATTTTTGAAATAGGAATTGATGAAGAGCATGGATTAAAAAAGAGATTTGTTGAAGATGTATACAAACTAGAGAATATATTAAACAGTAAAAGGTCAACTACAACGTTGATTACTCTTCTTCAACTTCGGCGTGCAGAAAAAGACTTTTTTTTAAGTCATGATTTGAAATATTTAGATACTTTTAATAACATTATGGCAACTTTTTCAGCAGAAGCTTCTACTAAGGAATTTTACTATTTTAGTAGTTATCATAATACTTTTATGGAAATTGCCAAAAAAATGCAACAGATTGGATTAAATGAAAATCTGACTTTAAAAGCTAAAATGGAGAGTAGTGTTCACCATATTGAAAATGCATTTTCTAAAGAACAAGCTACTGTAATAAATATTATTAATAAAGAGATAGACAAGTTAGAAAAAGAACAGAAGATAATTTATATAACATTTATTCTTCTTTTAATATTTTTAATTTATATCACTTTCAAACAGATTTATCAATCTTTTTCGATAGTAAAAAGATTTTTTTACAATTTTAAAGATACTTCAGAGAGATTAGATTTAGAGAGTTTATACTTTACAGAACTACAGGATATAGCTCAAATTGTAAATGATATGATTAGTAGACGAGAGAGTGCTGAAAAAGAGGCTAGTCATGAGACAAAGATATTAGAAGAGTATAAAAAGGTAATTGATAGTAGTGCTTTAGTTTCAAAGACTGATATAAAAGGAATAATAACTTATGCAAATAAAACTTTTTGTGATGTATCAGGTTATTCATATGATGAACTTGTTGGACAAAGTCATAATGTAATAAGACATCCAAGTACTCCATCATCTTTATTTAAAAAACTATGGCAAACAATAGAATCTAAGCAGATATTTTTTGGAACAATTAAAAATAGAGCTAAAAATGGAAAGCCCTATTATGTTGATGTAACAATTGCTCCAATATTAAATGAAGATAATATTATAGAAGAGTATATAGCTATTCGTCATAATGTTACTCCTTTGGTTGAAGCAAAAGAGCGCGCTGATGCTGCAGAGAGTGCAAAAGATCTATTTCTATCTAACATGAGTCATGAGATACGCACACCACTCAATGCGATACGTGGTTTTGTAAATTTATTAGAACCAGAAATGAAAAGTGAAAAGGGATTAAAATATTTGAATATAGTAGAAGAATCATCAGATTCTCTTTTAAGTATTGTTAATGATATTTTAGATTTTGCAAAAATTCGTAGTGGTAATTTCGCAATAGATTCTCATGAGTTCAATATATTTGAATCTATTGAAAGTATTTTTGAACTATTTTATGCAAAGGCATATGATAAGAGTATTAATTTTGTCACTTTTATAGATCCTGCATTTTCTAAGTGTCTTTATGCAGATATTCAGCGTATAAAACAGATATTAATTAACTATCTAAGTAATGCACTTAAATTTACACCAGATGGAGGACAGATTGATGTAAATATTACATTTGATAATCATATATCATATCTAAACCTTGCTGTAAAAGATAGTGGAATAGGTATTGAAGAAGAGAAAAAGTATACTATTTTTAGAGCATTTTCTCAAGCAAATGATTCTACTTCTCGTAATTATGGTGGTACTGGACTTGGTCTTTCTATATGTAAAAACCTTGCTATATTAATGGGTGGAGATGTTGGATTAACAAGTACACTTGGTGATGGTTCTACGTTTACATTATCAATACCAGTTAAGGTCTGTAATGAACAAAGTATGGCAACAACAGCTTTAAAGACTATGAAAGAGATGAATGTTATATTTTTATCTAGCACAATATATTCTAAGCTTTTACATCGATACTTTGATGTATTTGGAGTTGAAGTATTAGATAAAGAAGAGTATAAAAAAATATCTAAACCTATATATGTTTTCTTTGATGCTTCAAATACACCTAATGAAGGGATTGAAGAATTTGTAAAATCTCCTTTTAATCTTGTAGCGATAGTGGATAAAGAATATAATATTAGTCTGTTACCAAATCGTTGTAAAGTACTTACTTTACCATTAACACCTCTTAAAATAGTTGATATTATGGTAGATAAGATTTCTATATTAGATAATGTAGATAAAAAAGAACAATTTAGATTTAATGGTCGCATTTTGGTAGCTGAAGATAATTCAGCTAACCAATTACTTATTGATGAAATGTTAAATAGATATGGCATTGAGTATAACATAGTTGATGATGGGCAAGAAGCTATGCGATTATTTAAAGAAAATAGTTATGATATTGTTTTTATGGATAATCATATGCCTAATCAAGATGGTATTACCACAATAAAGAAGATTTTAGAGTATGAAAAAGATATGGGTGCCAAACATACTCCAATAGTTATGTTAAGTGCAAATGTTATGCAAGAAGATCAAGAAAAATTTGTTGCTGCTGGCGCAGATGATTTTTTAGGTAAACCTATGGATATTAATAAGTTTATATTAATACTAGAAAAATATCTCAAACATAGTGTCCCTAAAGAGGTAGAACAGTATGATGAAAATAGACAAAAACATATAGAGCATATAGAGCGTATTGTTGAAATTTTAGGAATACCTGCTACTAGTATTGAAAAAATCTTAAAGTTGTATTTTGAAGAGTTACCAGATATTTTAGATGTGTTAGACAAAGCTGTAGAACAAATTGATTATGAAAAAATAGAGATGGCTTCACACACTATAAGTGGAACAAGTGCTACGTATCTTTTAGATAACTCTAAAGATATTGCATCTAAGATAGAGAAAGCCTCTAGGAAAAGGAAGTCTAACTTTAACTATAAAAAAGAGGCAAAAAAGTTAAGAGATGCAGTTTCACAAGAGAAAAGTATGATGGTGATATAACTTTTTAGCTCATTAGTTGTGCAATCCAAAATTTTGTATTTCTCTGTTCATGAGAGATAGTAGTAGTTCCACCGTGACCGGGGTAGACAGTTTTATCGTAATTTAGATATGATAGTTTTTTTAGGCTCTCTACCATTTGATTAGAATCAGAATATGTAAAATCTGTACGACCGATTGAATCTCTAAAAATAAAATCTCCACTAAAAATAGCATCACCAATCTCAATCATAGAACAACCCTTTGTATGTCCTGGCATATGGTGAAAAGTTATCTTAACATTTTCTATTGTAACTATTTTATCGCCCTCTACCATAACATCGGCTTCACTTGGTGGAACATTCATATTAATTACACCAGCAGTTAGCATAAAAATATCATCACTTGGTGTATAAATTGGTAATTTTAATTTCTCTTTTAGTTCAGCATTTGACCATATATGGTCGAAATGGCCGTGTGTATTAAGAATAGCAACAGGGTTTGTTACATTATCTACTACCCATTGCGTAGCTCCCATTCCTGGGTCTATTATAAAATCTTTCTCATCAACTGTTACAATGTAACAATTAGTTTGATAATCACCCATCGGTTTTTGTTTAATATTCATATTTTAATTATCCTTCCAAATGGTACATTGCTATTTTCTCCATGTACAATCCAAATAGTTTGTGCCAATGGTTCTTTAGTTGGAAAAATTCCATCTGCATCTGTGAAATATATTATAGCATCTGGAGTTATATAGTTTGTCTCTATATAATCAAAAAGAGGTCTAAAGTCAGTACTAGAACCAGCTGGAATTTCATAATCAAAGGTATCACCATTTTCATAAGTGTAATGAGCTTTTATTTTTGAGTCTATAAAAAATAGTTCAATTTTAAAGTTGTTAAAAGTCATAAGTAGCGATTTTAATTCACTAATAAATAGTTTTATTTTATTTTCATCAATTGAACCTGATACATCTACTCCAACAACTAAATGTAAGTGTTCACTTTGCGCAGATGGTAGGGCTAAATCCATATACAAATATTTTTTATTTGGTGGAGAAATTTTGTAATCATTACTATGAAATCTATTTAAAAAAATAGACAACTCATTTCTCCAATCAATAGAAGCTTTAACTAAGTTACCAAAAATACGTTCTATAGATTTGGGAGTATTTTGCATCTGCTTGGCGCGATTTAGACCATCATTTAACCTCTGTTTCATTTGTGCTTGTTGAAGTTTACTCTGCTCTTTGTCTTCAAAACGTTCTGTAAGATTGCTATTACTATTTTTCTTTTTCTCCTGTGCGTCACTTTCAAAGTCTTCAGCAGCGTTGTCACCTTTGTTGTCAATTTCATCTAAGAGTGTCTCATAAATCTCTTCAGCATACTCACCTTTAAACCGCTTGTCATAGTGCATACGAGGTGGAAGTTCAAAACCATTCTCTACTAACATATCATTAATAGCATAATCAGTTGCCATATTCCAAAGCCAATTTAGACGTCCTGATTTTCGTGATGTGTGCCTTAAGCTTTGGTGCATAGCTGCATTATTTAAGATAAATGTTATTTGTGAGTCATTAAGAGTTTCAATAAAGTCGGGATTGTATGAAAAAGTATCTACGCTACTTTTAAAACTTTCTATATTTTCATCTTCAATATAAGAGAAATTATTTATAAGTGAAGAGAAAAATGGCTGTTCTATTACCATCTTGCTTCTAATTTGAGTTATCTTTTTTTCTGTGTTCATTAATTGTTCTTTGTAGTTTGGACTATTTCCCATAATAAAGATACTTTTTTACCATCAAGTCTAGCAAATAGTTCTACTGTTTTTATATCTCTATTTTTTACCATATACATAATTTTGCTATAAAAGATAGCTAAATTTTTCTACCCATTTATTCCAGCTTTTTAGTCTCTCTAAATTTGCGCCATTTAATTCTAAATCTTGAATTAGAAGAACAGAAAATTCAGATTTTAATTCAAGTGCGTATTTCAGAACATTTTCAAGCTCTTCATCACTCTTTGTATTTGCTATTATAGAGGAGATTAGTGCATGTAGTGCTTGCGGACTTGTAGGGTAGAAAGTCTCATTTGCATTTAAAATATCTTCAATTAATGGAAGCTCAGAAAAAACTTTTTTAAAAGATAAAAATTTAATAGCACTCTCTTCTCCTACTGCGCCACTAATTAAATCCAATAAAAGCTCTTCATTAGCACTTGAATTTAAAATATTGCTAACATATTCCCAGCTTCTTGGTGTCGCAAAACTTTTTTGTATTGCATGAGCTTGAAACATGAAAAGTTGAGAATTTTCAAAACTAATGAATGAAATTACTGCACTATGAATACCTGCTTTATATGCCCAGTTTTTCCAATCTTCAACGTCAACATCAAAGTCAAGGTGAACAAATCTATTTGCAAGAGGTGATGGCATTCTAAATGTTACACCTCTGTCATTTTCACGATTTCCAGCAGCTATTATTGCCCAGTTTTTTGGTAGAGTATACTCACCAATTTTTCTATCAAGTATTAGCTGATAAGCAGAAGCTTGAACTGACGGTGGTGCTGCATTTAACTCATCTAAAAATAGTATTCCACTTGTATTTTCATCATGTGGTAAAAAAGATGGACTAGCCCATACAGCGCGATGAGTATGTTTGTCAAAAAAAGGGATTCCCTTTAAATCAGTTGGATCTAATAGCGATAATCTTAAGTCTATGAATTTAATATCTAACTCTTGTGCTATCTGTTTTACAATTGAAGACTTTCCAACACCAGGCGCACCCCAAATAAATGTTGGAATTTGGCTTTCTATTAAGGAGTGAAGAGATTTTGTAATGGTTTTTGCTGTCATGCCCATCCAATATTTTGTGAAATTGCATCTGTAAAAGTAGGGTTCTCTTTTACATATCTGTTTAGTATAGCATCTAATTGAAATTGCTCTAATATCTCAATAGGAGTCGATATATTTTTTGCTAAAAACTCAGAAATAGTAGGTCTATTTAAAGCATAAAGTTCTTCATAAAATTTTTTATTAAGATGTATGTTTTTTGCCAATGAAGAATTTATTTTATCATTTTTTAAAAGTAGTAGTTTTTGAACTTGAGCATCTTCTAATTTTTGAGATGTTGCTAAATTAGATAATAGGTTTAGATTCTTCTTAACTAGAAGTGAATTTAAATCATCACTTGAGAGGTTTATATTATTTGCTATAGCTAGTTCAACAGATTCATTATTTAATAGAAAAAGGGTGTGTAACATCTGTGTAGTTAATGAGTTGTTATTTGCAATGAAACATAATTTTTCCACATTAAGAGTAGCTAATGTCTTTTTGAAACTTTCATTATCAAATTTAAACGTATTTAAAAGAGTTTCCACTATTTGTATATTTTCATCATTTAAAAGTTCAAAAAATAGCTCTTCAGATAGTCCACTATTTGATGCTAAAGCAAGGCGAATTTGTGTCTCTTCTTTAGAAGCTAGTCTTTGTAAATTTACTGATAAATTTGTATTTGATGCTACTGAAGATTTAACATCTATTTTACTGTTTTGTAAAAGTTTTTCTAAAATTTTTTCAGGCGTATGAGGGTTAAGTCCTAGTGCAATTTGGATATTTAAAAGTGGATTCTTTGGATTATCATCACCTACTTGTGCATTTACTGAATCAATATAATATATTGCCTCTAGTACTTCAGCTCTTGATGTTCTATTTATTAGGTGTAAAAATCCAAGAGGTGAGAGTTGAGTTAAGTGATTACGCTCAATATCCTCATAAAATCTTTCAATGAATGCAGCACTTACATCTCTGTTTTCATTATTTCCAAATAGATCTTCTTTTTTCCAGTTGTGAAGTTTAAATAGAGATAAAAAAAGCTCATCAGTAATATGTGGATTGACTAAGAAACTTTTTAATCTTTCTTGATTATTACTAAGTTTTATAGACATTAAAAGAGAAGAGGGGACAATTAAAGAGCTTAAATTTTGTTCAAATACTTTAAGAAAAACTATTTTTTTATCTAATGTTTCTAAAATATTTTCATCATACATAGAGATAGCATTTCCTTCAACAACCCAGTCTGCTTTGTTTACATCATTGGTTAAGTGAATGTCTAGTGGGGTTAAAATATTTTTTAATTCATCAATAGTGAATAATTTAGTTTTTCCAAAAATTTTTATATTTGCTTGTTTATTAAAAAGTTCTTCAATCATTTCGCCATGTTATCAAAAGGAACTTAAAGGTATACTTTTTAAAAATTTTTAATTTAAGAGGTCAACTCATGGCAAAAGAGCATACATTTGATATTTCTGCAAAAATAAGTCTACAAGATGTCAAAGATGCAATAAGCATGGCGCAAAAAGAGGTTGGTAGTAGGTACGATTTTAAGAATAGTACACATGAAATTACTCTAAATGATAAGCTTTTAATTTTAATAGCAGAATCAGATAATAAACTTGATGCATTAAAAGATATTGTAATTACTAGGTTAATAAAGAGAGGCCTTTCATCAAAAGTTTTAGATGAACTTAAAGTTGAAAATTCAAGCGGTGGAAATAGAAAAGTTACATTTAAGATTGTTGACTACATTGAAACTAAAGAGGCTAAAAAAATTGTTGCTGAAATTAAAAAATTAAAATTAAAAGCAACTGCGCAGATTGAGGGTGAACATATTCGTGTAAAGTCTACAAAAATAGATGATTTGCAAAAAGTAATTAGTGCTATAAAAGAGGGTGAGTGGGAAGCACCAATTATTTTTGAGAACATGAGGTAAGAATGGCAAAGTATATACTACTAGATACAGAGACAACAGGAACAGGTGAGTTAGACCGCGTTATACAATTAGGGTTTATGGTACTAGGTAGACCTGATGAAAAACCTGAAATTCATAATCAATACTGTTCATGTGAACAGGCAATTACATTTGAAGCGATGGAGATACATAATATTACTCCAGATATGATAGATGGTAAGCCAGCCTGTGTAGATTCACCAGCCTACAAAAGACTTCAAGAGTTAAATATAGCTGATAACTATCTTTTTATACAAAATGCTCCATTTGATCTTGGAATGCTTAAAAAAGAGGGTTTTAATTCAAATATGCAACTAGTTGATACTCTTCGTTGTGCAAGACACCTATTTAGTGAACTAAATTCACATCGCTTACAGTTTATGCGTTACGCATTAGATATGTATAAAACAGAAAAAGAGGTGGCTAGTGCTTTAGATGTTGACATTAAAGCGCATGATGCTATGGGTGATGTACTTGTCATGAAGATGTTAATAAGTGAGCTTACAAAAAGAGTTAGAGAGGTTTACCCTAACGATAAACCTATGCAAAAACTTGTAGAACTAACTAAACAACCAGTTCTTATTAAAACTTTTAAATTTGGAAAATATAGAGGTCAAGATGTAGCAGATGTTGCCTTAACTGACGTTGGTTATTTAAAATGGATGCTAGCGAATATGAAAGATTTAGATGAAGATATGCGTTATACTTTAGGCAGGTATATAGAGAATTAATTAACAGAATAGGTTATATAATATTGTAAAAATCTTAATTGTTTTTAGATAATATCTATTTTTTAAGATTATTTTAGTAACCAAATTTGTTAATGTTATTTATATTTTATAACTAAACTAAATTATACATGTGAAGTTTTAATGATATTGTGATACAATGCAAGAATTATAATTAATCTAAATTAGGAGCGATGGAATGGCGTTTTTTGGAAGTAGTATAAAAGATAAGAATAGAATTAAAGAGCTTGAACTGAAAAATAGTGAATTAGAGCTTGAAATATCTCAGTTAAAAATCAAAAAAGAAAAAGAAGAAGGAGTTGATGAAGAGGATTGTAGAAGTTATAGAGAGAAAGAAGATTCAATTAATACAATAATTCAGTTATTGTTAAAATCTTACAGCAGTGGTGTTACTTTTACAAAAACTATAATGGAATCAGCTGTCTCTCAACTTCAGGAGGCTGGTGATCTTAATAGTAGAACAAGTAAACGTATTGATACTGTTCAAGATGATAGCAAACATATTAATGAGACTATTGATTTTATTGCACAAGAGGCTACTAATTTGGATACTGGAGCAAATGTATTACACGAGAGTGTTACATCTATTGGTAATATAATTGAGTTAATTAAAGATATATCAGATCAGACAAATTTGCTTGCATTAAACGCTGCTATTGAAGCTGCTCGTGCTGGTGAGCATGGTCGTGGATTTGCTGTTGTTGCAGATGAAGTTAGAAAATTGGCTGAACGTACTCAAAAAGCTACTCAAGAGGTTGAAATAAGTATAACTCAATTAAAACAAAATACGTCTGAAATCCAAGATACTGCTGAGACATTTAGAAAAAGTACTGATGATATGAGCGGAAGATTAGCTTCATTCTTTGAAGAGTTAGAGTTTGTAATCTCTAATTCACAGCGTATAACTGGTGTTACTGAAAATATTACAAATGAAGTTGGTATTGGAAGAGGTAAGTTAGATCATATTTTATTTAAGCTTCTAGGATATAACGCATTTATAAATAATGATGATCCTGTCTTAGTAAATGAACATGACTGCTCTTTTGGTAAGTGGTTTAATGAGAATAAAGATAAAATAAAAGATGACACAAAAACAATAACTAGCTTAGGTCAGCATCATGTTATTGTTCATCAGAAAACAAAAGAGGCAGTAGAAGAGTGGAAAGCTGAAAATTTTGAAAAAGCAATTAATATTATGAGTGAAGTTGAATACTCTAGTGAAACTGGTTTCGAAGAAGTTTATGCTAGTTTTGTTAGTCATAGAAAATAGATAATAGATATTTAAGTATCTGCTAGGACATACATTTTTTCATGGTAGCCTAGCATACTTTCATGGTAATTTAGTATCTTTTCATCTTCTGCAACTATGTGATGAATGAGACTTATTTCAATAAAATGTGTGAGCTCAAGTTCAATTTCGTGCATTTTAAGTTTTGGAATTTTAGTAATTAAGTTATTAAAATCAGAAATGATATTTTGATGTAACTTTTTATGTCTTTGTATAGGGTCATGCTCTGAGAGAGAACTTAAAAACTCCTCTTCATGTTCAAAATGCAGTTTTATATATTTAGATAACTCTTTTAGCGATGTTTTAATATTGTTCATCTTAATGGTTTTATCTTCATACTCTCTAAAAAAATTAGATGCTATTTCAAAAAGTTTTTTGTGCCCTTGATCTATCTCTTCGTTTCCGCTTAAATACTCTTTTTTAAATTCAACTTTGTATTTGATATTTTCATTTTGCTTTTTCCAGATGATAGTTTTTTTATCATTTATTAGTATATGACTAAGCATTAGTGTCTCAATAAAATATGACAACTGTTTTTCAAACTCTATAGCACTCATAGATGAGCTTTTTTTAATAAAATTATTCATAGCTTCTATGATTTTAAGGTGAGCTTTTTTATGCTCTTCAATAGCTGGAAATTTTATAAAAGACATATATTCCTCTTCATGCTTAAAGTGAGTTTTACTATATTCATAAATATTACGAATTCCATCTTTAATTTTCTGTTTACGCATAGAGGGTTCTACAACCTCTTTTGCTTTACGTGCAATTTCAAAAAGCTTTTTATGTTCACTATCGATGAGAGCATCACCGATTAAATACGAGTCTTGCCATTTTAAGTCAAACATCTATTTTTTCTTTTTATATTAATTAAAACAAATAAATTATTTCTAGTTTATTTTTTAAAATTATAGCTAAAGTTTTGTCGTAATCTATACGTTTATAGAATTCTATTTTTGTAACTTCCAACATTAAAATAATTGTTTCTATAATATTAATTTAATCAGAGTATTTGATGTAGTTAATAATATAATTCAAGTAGAAATCATAATTAAAATTTTACCAATTATCAGTCCTCCAAAAGTACCAATTATGTAACCAAGTGTTGCCATTATAACTCCAACAGGAATTAAGTGTTGTGAGTATGAGGCTGCTAAAATTGGAGCTGAGGCAATGCCTCCGATGTGTGAAAGACTAGCAACTGCGCTACTAAAGAGGTCAAGTTTAAATATTTTTGCAGAAATTAGCATTAAAATTGCGTGAACTACTAAGATTATTAATCCAGCTAAAATATACAGAGGCAGAGAGTTGAAATGTACTATGGAGGCTTGTGAACCAATGAGTGCTACTAAAAAGCTTAAAAGTGCGATACCGCTTTGTTGTACACCTTCTACCTTTTTAAGAGGAGTTTGAGCAAATATTAGTGTGATTGTGGTAATGATTAGTATAGTCCATGTACTACTTCCTAAAAGTTCAGTGTTAAAAGTAGCTGAAAACTTTCGTGATGAGTAAGAGAAAAAGATGCCAATTAAGAATACTAGTAGAATTTTTGGTATTGAAAAGTTATGATTTTTAACTGGTTCAATGTTTATAAGTTCTAATGAACTTTCACTTTTTGTGAATTTATTAAAAATATTGCTAGTTTTTACAATTGAGAGCAAGAACATAACCCAAATAGCGTAATCAATAGAATCTATGAGAAGTGTGTAGCCTAAACTTGTATTATTTACTTCAAATGCAGAAGCTACTGAGAGCATATTAACAGTTCCTCCCATCCAACTTCCAGCAAGTGCTGCAAAAGTTCCACTTGCATTTTCATTAAACCAGTTTTGTGTGATGTAAAAAACTATTATGAAACTAATCATTATTGAAAGTGTTGCGCTAAAAAAGGCTATAACTAATCTTTTCTTTAGCTTTAAGATGATACTAATATCAGCTTTTAGCAGTAGTAAAAAAATCATTAATGGTAAAAGAAAATTTCGTAGCGTTGACTGTAGATGTTTTATCTCACTTGTAAATATGTCAATGTTTCCAACTAGCATTGCTAGAAAGTAGACAATTACAATCGGTGGTAAAAATTTAAAAAGTTTTGAAGATGATTTTTGCTCTAACTTGTAAGGTAGCCATGCTATAACAATTAGAGTGAGTAAATAAAATATCGATGTTATTGGCAAACAATGTATCCTAGTGAACAGCTTTTTAATTGTACCATATAGATAAATTAATTTTATAGTAAATTGTATAATATTTTAAAGTTTAGCATAGAGTTATAAAACTTTTTGGAGTAGGGCTGATGAATATTTTTATATTCTTAGATATAATTTCCGCATTATGAAAAAATTTATACAATTTGCTATTGATAAGCCTGTCTTAAATCATCTATTTTTGCTATTTTTATTTGTTTTATCTGTATTCTCATATATTCAGATTCCAAAAGAGATATTTCCTCCAATGCAGATGGATAAAATAATTATTACTGGTGGTTACGGTGGATCTTCTGCTGATGTGCTAGATAAGATGGTTGTAAATGGCGTTGAAGATGAGTTGAAGAATTTTAGTGAGCTAACAGAGATTAGAACTCTTGTTAGAAATGGCTCTTTTAAAATTGTAGCTGACATTAAAGATGGTGTTGAACATCCGCTTTTACTTAGTGAAGTAAAAGATATTATTAGTAATGTAAAGCGTGATTTACCATCTGACATGAATGAACCAATTGTTCAAATTGCTAAACAAAATTATCCTTTAGCTCTTATTGCGATTGCTGGTGAGCATAATAGAATAGAGCTTTTAAAAGTTGCCGAGAAACTTAAAAGTAGACTTAGTGAGTTTCATGAACTTAGCGAAGTCGTTATTCGTGGCGATGCTGATGAGCAGTTAGTTATTAGGTTAAATCAGCAAAGGATTGATGCTTATGGGCTAGATTATGATGCAGTTGTAAGATCACTCTCTTCAATTAGTGCAATTTTTCCAATAGGGCTTATTAAACAGAAAGGAGAACATCTTTTTATAAGTACAATTAATGGTGAGAAAGATGTTCAAAGTGTTAAAAATATTAGACTTACAATTGGTTCAACTCAACTTTTTATTAAAGATATTGCAGATATCTCTTTTGAACTTGAGGAGAGTAGTGAAATCTCACACTATAATGGAAAGAAAAATATCTCAGTTGATCTTAAAAAAAGTAAAGATGGGAACTCTATAGCACTAGTAAGAGAGATTAGAAAAGTGTTAAAAGAGTTTGCTCAAATGAATGATGGTTATGATTTTGAGATTTATACTGATACTTCCATTTGGATTAAAAACCGTCTAAATACAGTTATATCAAATATATTCTTTGGACTTTTTTTAGTCTTTGTAGCTTTACTTTTAACTGTTAATGTTGGTATTGCTAGTATTGTTGGTATGGGTATACCTATTAGTTTTATGACAGGTTTGATTGTTACAGAAATGATGGGAATGAGCCTAAATATGCTTTCACTTCTTGGTGCATTAATAGCTTTAGGAATGTTAGTTGATGAAGCTATTGTAGTTGCTGAAAATATATATAGGCATTTAGAGATGGGAAAAAATAGACGTCAAGCTGTTATTATTGGTAGCATGGAGATGTTTCCTGCTGTACTGACAGCAACACTAACGACCGTGTTTGCATTTTTACCACTTCTTTTGTTAAGTGGAGAGATGGGTAAGTTTTTAGAAGTTTTGCCTATTATGATTTCAGTTTTACTTATTAGTTCTTTGTTGGAAGCATTTTATTTCTTACCACTTCATGCGAAGGATTTTCTTCGTCCAAAGACAGAGAGTCACTATACGCATGATTTATGGAAAAAAATGTTTTTACGCTATAAAAATTTTTTGCTATTTTTATTAAATAGAAAAGTTTTATCTTTATTTGTTATTACTATAGGAATTATTGCGGGTAGTGTTCTTTTAATGTCAACTACACGTTTTCAACTATTTCCTGATTTTGATACAACTCAAATATATGTAAATGGAAAAGTTAATATTAATAATGCTCTTGAGGATACTGAAAAAATTGTTACAGAACTAGAGAAAAAAATACTTAAAAATATTAACAAAGAAGAAGTTGAATCTGTAACATCTATAATAGGTTTTAGGCTTGATGCAAAGAATAGAGTAGAAATTGGTGAGTACTATTTTCATATTTTTATAGATTTATATGAGCAAGTTCCACAAAATATTTTTGAAAAATATGTAAATCCTTGGTTATCTCCTGAATATGATAATACAAGAATGAAACGACACTCGACAGCAAGACAAATTGCAGATCAAATAAAAGAGCGGATTAAATTTTTTCATGATAAAAAAGATGGTAATAAATTAGTTTTTGATGAGTTGAAAACTATTGTTCCAGGTGCTGGTGTTGTGGCTAATGATGTTGAAATTGGACTTAGTGGTAAAGATGATTTATCGTTGAAGGGCGCACTAGTGCGTCTTAGTTCTGCACTTAGGTCAATTGATGGAGTTGAAAATGTTGCAACTGATGCAAATGATGGAGAGAAAGAGATAAAGCTTCGGATTAATAGTTATGGGCAACAGTTAGGTTTTAATGAGGCAACTTTAAGTTCAGCAATGCGCGCTTTTTATTTAAAGGGTGAGTATGGGAAAATGTTTGGAGAAGCGGGTCTACTTAGAATAGTTGTTCAAGATAAATCAAAAGATAGTATTCAATCATTTAAGAGGTTCGAAGTTGATATCCCATCAACTAACCAAAAAGTAAAACTTAGCGATATTTGTGATTTTATAATAGTTCATCCATTCTCAAATATTGTAAAATATGATGGTGTTAGAATGCGTTCAATTTTTGCCTCTCTTAAAAAAGAGATTGTAACTTCAGCAGAGTTAATGCTAAAGATAGAACCAACTTTGCAAGCCTTACGTGATGATGGTTTTAACGTTGAGGTTAAGGGTGAAGAAAAAGAGAATAACAAACTAAAAATTGAAGTTATGCAATCTGCATTAATTGCAATATTTTTAATTTTTATAACGTTAGTGTGGATGTTTGATTCTATAAAACTTTCATTAATTGTGTTAAGTACAATACCATTATCTATCTTTGGAGTGCTTTTTGGTCATTTACTAATGGGATTAAATATGACAATGCCAGGTTTGATTGGTGTTGTAGGACTTGCTGGTGTTGTTGTAAATGATGGTTTACTAATGGCATCTTTTATCAAGAAATCTAAGAATATTGAAGATTTAGCAGAACAGGCAAAACTTCGTCTTCGTCCAATTCTTCTGACATCAATTACAACTGTTCTTGGATTGTCAACTTTAATTTTCTTTGCTTCTGGGCAATCATTAATTTTGCAACCAATGGCTGTATCTTTAGGTTTTGGAATAGCATGGGCAACAGTTCTTAATTTGATTTATATTCCTTTGCTTTATAGCATTATTTTTAGAGTTAAATCAACTGAGTTAAACATTAGCTAAACTTTAGTGTAAAATTTTGAAAATATATTAGGATAAAAACATGAATAAAGTAACAATATGGCATAACCCAAGGTGTTCAAAGTCTCGTACAGCAATGCAGATTCTAAAAGAGCATAATTGTGAAACAGAGATTATAAAATATTTAGATACAAACCCTGATGTAAATCAGATAAAGGCTATTTTGAAAATGCTTAGAATAACTCCAAGAGGATTAATGCGTCAAAAAGAGACACTTTATAAAGAGATGAACCTAAAAGAAGAAAATAGTGATGATGCCTTAATATTAGCGATGGCACAGAATCCAAAACTTATAGAAAGACCAATTATTATTAAAGATGGACAGGCAATAATTGGTCGTCCCACTGAAAAAATTGCTGAATTTTTAAAATAATTATGGCTAACAGATTAGAGATTGCTCAATTAGGTGCTGATGTAATAAGAAAAAATTCTATAGAAGTAGAAGATATAGATTCATCTGTAACACAAAATTTTATTGATGATTTAATGTATACATGTAAAATAGAGAAAGGGATGGGAATTGCAGCACCTCAGGTTTATCACTCTAAATCTATTTTTATTATGTCATCAGAACCAAATGAACGTTATCCAAATGCACCAAAGATTGAGCCAGTTGCTATAATTAATCCTAAAATTATATTCTATTCAAAAGAGAAGGAAAGAGACTGGGAAGGGTGTTTAAGCTTACCTGGAATTAGAGCTTTAGTGCCACGTAATAAAAAGATAGAAGTGGTTTATTTTAACCGTAATTTAGAACAGATAAATAGAGTGTTTGATGGTTTCTTAGCTCGTGTATTTCAACATGAATTTGACCACTTAAATGGTACTGTATTTATTGATAGAGTTGATTCAACACAAGATATTGTTATGGAAGCTGAATATAGAAAGATTATAAAAAATATCAACTAATAAGGTAGATATAAATAATGACTAATTTAGACAGAGTTTTAACTTATCATGAACAGAGTAAACATAGTCCAGCTCGTTATGCGGCATCTTTAGGTTATATGGATTGGAGTACACAACCAGACCCATTTCGTTCTTATAGTGGAGCAAAAGAGATTGACTTACCTTTTTTAGATGATGAAAAGACACCCACTTATAACGACCTTTTTTTAGATAGCTCTTTAGTATCTGAGATTAATATTGAATCTATTTCACAATTTTTTCGTTACTCCCTAGGGCTTGCTGCAATTAAAAGTTTTGGCGGAAATTCATGGGCGCTTAGATGTAACGCATCTAGTGGAAATTTGCAACCTAGTGAGGCATATGCAATTTTACCTAGAATAGATTCTGTTTTTAATTCTACTTCAGTGCTACATTATTCTCCTAAAGAACATAAGCTTGAACTACTAAAGAGTTATAGTGATGAAATATCTCTAAATAGTGGATTTTTTGTAGTTATTAGTTCTATTGCATGGCGAGAGGTTTGGAAGTATGGTGAGCGTGCTTTTAGATATTGTCAGCTTGATGCTGGGCATGCATATAGAGCGCTACAAATTTCAGCACGTATGCTCGGTTGGCATACACAAATGATACACTCCATTAGTGATGAGCGCTTAGATTCCATGTTAGGTTTTGATGTTAAAGATAGATTTCATGATAAAGAGGAAGAACACTCTGAATTACTCTTTTTTGTCTCTAAGACAAAATTTTCACAAGAGATTATAATTAATGAAAAACTTTTTGAAAATATAGGTGTAATGGATTCTATTGCAAATAGGTTAAGCTCTGCTCATCATGATTGGCCAATTGTTGAGAATATGTACAGAGATTGTAAAAAACCAGCTATAGATAATAGTAATAAAATAGAGAATACAACTAAAAAAATATCAACTAAAAATAGTGCTGAAGTTGTCTTAAAAAGAAGAAGTGCTCAACAGATGGACTCAAATAGACGTACAATGACTAAAGAGCTGTTTTTTGAGATTATAAGTGGTGTCTCTTACGATTTTGAGGGAATGGATGGTGAGTCTCATGTGTCACTTTTAATATTTATTCATGGCGTAGAGGATATTGAAGCTGGCATCTATATTGTTATAAGAAATGCAAAACATTTAGAAGATATTCGCACAGATTGTGATGATAGTTTTGAGTGGCAACCTATTGCAAATAGTAAAAAAATATTGTTTTACCGCCTTAAGACTGGTGATTTTAAATATTTTGCAAAAGCATCTAGTTGTAACCAAGATATAGCAAGTGATGGAACTTTTTCTATCTCAATGTTGTGTGAGTTTGAGTCACTTTTAAAAGATAAAGGTGCTTGGTACTATAAATATTTATATTATGAGTGTGGTCAGATAGGTCAGCAACTATATTTAGATTCTACAGCAAATAATTACAGCGCAACAGGGATAGGGTGCTTTTTAGATGATATTATTCATCAGATTATTGGATTAAAATCAAAAAAATTTCAAGTTTTATATAATTTTACAATAGGAAATGCAATTTTAGACAATAGACTTCAAACTATTTCACCATATAAAATTTTATAATATTATAATTATAGTGTAATTTAATTAAATCTCATATTTTATTTATGTTTTTTAAAGTCTACATATAGTACAATCGTAGCAGAAAATTTTAAATTAAATTTAAAATATAAGGTACTTACTATATGAATTCACCGTTTAGTTTTACAAAAAGATTAATTTTAATTTTTATAGTAATTATTGTTTTAGTGATTATAGGTAGAGAATATTTTCTCCCAGACAGTTGGGGGATGTATGGAAACTATAGAGGTAATGCTGTTCATGAAGAGGCAAATCGTTCTTTAGTTTATGGTACTAATAACTCATGTGAGAGTTGTCATGAAGAGGTTTATGATATGAAAAGAGTTGGCGTTCATCATAGACTTTCATGTGAAATTTGTCATGCTCCAGTAACAGAACATGTTGATGGAAATAAAAAAATTGCTGATATGCCTGTAAAAATAGGCGATGCTCAGAGTAAATTATGTCTTACTTGTCATCAAAAGGTTTTAGGCCGATTTGAAAAATTTCCAATGATTGAATACCCTAAGCATTTAGAAGATCAAGATGTAAAATTAACTCATGATTGCAATGTATGCCATACAGTTCATGCACCACTTGAGAGTATGAAGTATATAAAAAAGTTAAGAACTTTAAAAGAAAAGGTTCAAGAATGAGTCTATTAAGAAGTTTTGTGTCAAATATTATTGATTTTGAATCTACTCCTAAGTTTGAGGCGATAGAGCAAAAAATGGTAGATAGAGATCGTAGAGGATTTATAGAAAAAGTTGTAAGTGGTTCTATTGGTGGGTCTTTATTTCTTATGATTCCAATGCAGTCTTCACTTTTTGCAGAAGTTCTAGGAGATAATGAAATGATTACTCTTGAAGAAAATAAAAATAAAAATTATGCTTTTATTGTTGATGTAACTGGTTGTATTGGCTGTGGGAGTTGTTGTGTTGCTGATAGAAAAGAAAATAATGTACCAGATGGACAATATAGAACATGGGTTGAGAGATATGTAATAGATATATATGATACTGTTTATGTAGATTCACCAGATGGCGGAGAAAATGGTTATTCAGTACCAAGAGATGATATAAAAGAGGAAGTTAAAGACGCTTTCTTTGTTCCAAAGTTATGTAATATGTGTGAAGAACCATCATGTGTGCAAGTTTGTCCAGTTAGTGCTACATTTACTTCACCAGATAACTTTGTCTTAATTGATAAGAATCATTGTGTGGCTTGTGGCTATTGTGTTCAAGCATGTCCTTATGGTGTTCGTTTTATTAATGAACAAACAAAAACAGCTGATAAGTGTACATGGTGCTATCATCGTGTTAGAAAAGGAAAACTACCTGCTTGTGTAAATGCCTGTCCAACTGGTGCTAGAAAATTTGGTGATTTAAATGATCCTCAAAGTGAAGTATCTCAAATTATGGACTCTAAAGAGATTTTAACTGTACTGAAAAAAGAGCTTGGTAATGAGCCAACACTCTATTACATTGGTGCATCTCAGGAGGTTGTGTAGTGGATGCTTCTATTTTAAATTATGTTTTTCCAAATGATGTTCATGCTCATTGGACGCTGATGATTGTTATATATCCATACATTACAGGTGTAGTAGCTGGTGCATTTATTGTATCTGCTCTAGCACATGTATTTCATGTAAAAGCATTAGAACCAATTGCAAAGTTTGCACTTATTTTTGCTCTTTCATGGTTGATATTTGTAACAGCTCCTTTACTAAATCATTTAGGTCATCCAGAACGTGCAATTTGGATGCTTTTTACTCCAAACTTTTCAGGACCATCCATGATGGCAGGTTTTGGTTATATTTATATGGCGTATACAATACTACTAATTTTTGAAATTTTATATATTTATAGGGCAGACTTTATTGAGTTGAAGAAAACTACAACAGGTTTTAAAAGAGTGTTATATGGTGTTTTTACACTTGGTACAGATGATGAAAGTAAAAAAGGTTTAGAGATAGATCATAAAATATCACTTTTTTTAGGTGCTGTTGGAATCCCTTTAGCATCTTTACTTCATGGTTATGTTGGTTTTATTTTTGGTGGAGTTAAGGCTGTAGAGTGGTGGTTTACTCCACTTATGCCTATTATATTTTTACTTTCTGCTTCAGTTTCAGGAATTGCTGGAATAATTTTATTTTATATTATTATAAAAAAAGTTACAGGTAAAATTTCTGAGATTAAAACAGAAACTATAATTACATTGGTAAAGTTATTATGGGCATTTTTTATATTTGACTTTGTATTTGAGCTTCTTGAATTAGGTGTTCATGCTTATGGTGCAACTTCAGGATGGCATCATGTTAGTTCAGCACTACATGGTCCTATGTATTTTTCATTTTGGATAATGCAAATTTTTGTACTTTCTATTGTCCCATTTTTTATTTTAGGTTATTTATCACTTGCAAAAGTTAATCGTAAAATGTTATTTGTTTTAAGCTCTTTTGTCTCTGCAATGATTTTAGTGCAAGTATTATTTATGAGGTGGAATGTTGTTATTGGTGGTCAAATAATGGCAAAAAGTGAAAGGGGATTCGCTTCATTTCATCCTCAACTCTTTGAAAAGGAGGGAATAGCAGTAACAATTATTATGTTAGTTGCTCCAGTAGTAACATTATGGTTGTTGAGTAAAGTTTTTCCTTTGTGGGATAGGGTAAAGAGTAGTTCAAAGAAGTGAATGTTAGATTAATAAATTTAAAGGAGGGGAATATGGGTTTGAAAAGATTGTTCATTGCAATTTTAGCATTAGTATTAACTAGTACGCTTTATGCGACAACAAAAGGTTCATCTAAAGTACGGAATGAGGGGATTAAGAATAGGAATGAAAAATGTGTAACTTGTCATATGAAAGAGAATCGTTCTCTTACAAAACAGTGGGAACATTCTGCTCATGAATCAGCAGATGTTGGTTGTTTCACTTGTCACGCATCAGAGAAAAAAGATCCTATGGGTTACAATCACGAGGGAGCGTTCATTAAAACTATCCTTTCTCCAAATGATTGTAAGGAATGTCATGAGCGTGAAGTAAAAGAGATGACAAATTCTCACCATGCAACAGCTGGACAGATTATGGCTTCATTAGACAATATGTTAGCTGAAGTAATTGCATCATTTCCTGAATCTAAAGCTGATGCTGTGAGTGGATGTTGGCAATGTCATGGTTCAGTTGTAGCAACACAAAAAGATAAAACAGGTGGTTTAATTTATAATGAAGCAGGTGCTCCTGTTATGGATTATAAAACATGGCCAAATACCGGTATTGGACGTATTAATCCTGATGGGACAAAAGGCAGCTGTAATGCTTGTCACTCACGTCATGATTTTAGTGCAAGTCGCTCACGTCAACCAGAAAATTGTGGTAAATGTCATTTAGGTCCTGATCATCCTCAAAAAGAGATATATGAAGAATCTAAGCATGGTATAGCATATTATGCGGCTCCAAAAGGTGACGTACCAGGTGGAATGAATATCTACAAAGAGGGTAAATGGACTCTTGGAAAGGACTACACCGCGGCTCCAACATGTACAACTTGTCACATGGGTGCATATGAAAAATCTAATGGTTCAATTGTAAAAGGAACACATAATGTAGGTGATAGATTGTCTTGGACGCTTAGACCACCAGTTTCAGTAAAACTTAACCGTGTAGTTTTTGAAGATGGTTCTGTATACGATGTCGTAGGAGAAAAAGCTCCAAAAGTTGGTTCTATGCAGACATATAAGGCATATGAGCGTTCAGATGATAAACTTAAGAAGGTTATGAAAAAGAAAAAAGTTGCTAAAGTTATTTCTTGGCAAGATCGTCGTCAGGGTATGAAAAATGTTTGTAAAAGCTGTCACTCAACTTCGTGGACAGATAATTTCTATAAACAGTATGATGATTTAGTTGTAACATATAATGATAAGTTTGCTAAACCTGGTTTAAAAATTGTTAAACAGATGAAAGCAGATAAAATTTGGAAGGCATCTGGTTTTGGTTCTGATATGCATGATTTAGGTTACATTTGGTTTGAAATTTGGCACCACGAGGGAAGACGTGCTAGAATGGGAGCTGCAATGAATGCACCTGATTATACGCATTGGCACGGTATGTATGAAGTCTCACGTCATTTCTATAACAAGTTTTTACCAAAAGTTATGACAGTTGCGAAAGAGCATAAAATGGGCGATAAATATAAAAAGATGATAAGTAATCTTTTAAATCAGCCAGAACACGAATGGTTTAAAACTGGTGGAAATCCAGTAAAACTAAAAGAGATAGAAGAAGAAAACCGAGCTAGATACGGTAAACAATAATTAAAAGAGGGTTTCCCCCTCTTTTTTAATTTAAGGATACAAATATATGTTAAAGATTTTCTTTGCAGTTTTTTTTACAATAGGTCAACTTTTAGCGCAGACAATCACATATGATAGTCTTGAGAAGGTAAATGTAGGAATTGATGGTTATATATTAGGTAAAAAGTTAAATAAAGAACAAAAAGATATTGCAAAGAAAAATCTTCAAAAAGCAAATGTAGCAAAAACGTATAAATTTAGAGATAATAATACCTATGTTGTAGCAGATAGTGAAAATGATAGAGTTATATTGATGTATAAACCATTTAATAATATTAACAATGATGATTTAAAGAGTATTGTAAGTGATTTAATAGCAACTTATGAAGAACCTACAACTACAACACATAATAATATTATTTATTGGTTTTATAAAGATAATGGAAGTAAAGTGACTTTAGATGAATTTATTGCATTTAGAGATAATACAAAAATAGCAACTAAGAAGGTATTGACAGACTTATTGAAAGAAAGTGAAAAGAAAAGTAGTGAATTAGGACATGTTTTAACTGTAAAGTTAAGTAGTACTAAACCAATTTTTTCAAAAGATAGATATTTAGATGGTTCAGCTTATTTGATGATAAGTTCTGAACAGTTAATAAAAGAAAATTATAATATAAATAGACATTAATAATAAACTGTTTTGAGTATGTTAAAAGTTCTATAAAAATGGTATAATCGCATAAATTTTTAGAAAAGAGTACCAATTATGTATAACCTTTTTGAAGATGAAGATGATATCTTCACAGGCTCACCAAAGAGTAAATTTATGGACGTAATGTTTCATGGAAGTGCTGGATTAGCAGAGAATGAATTAGAAAAAATCATGGAAGAGATGGCTATGTTGGAGATGATGCTTGAAGATGCAGGCATTACTGATTATGAAGACCGCATGAAGTCAATGCGTTTTGAAAGAGCTACTGATTTGGAAAAACGTGTTAAAAATCAATATATAGTTGCGATGGGAAATATTTTAACTCAACATGAATAAAATAGTTCTGTATCTATTATTAAGTATATATACTTTTGCGATAGATACTGAATTTTGGAACTTTTCAACTAAAGTAGAACTTAAAAAAGATCAATTATATAGTTTAAGTATAGATGATGCAGAGATAAAAAAGAGGTTGTTCTTTAGATGGACACTGTTTCATAATAATGGGTTGGTTTTACTTTTAAATTATGATGGTCATCCTCATCAATATATATTGTATGATAGTTATAGAAAAGATACCATTCGTTTAAAAATTGCTAGGAAAATTGGGCACACAGACAATGTGCCATTTTTGTTGCTAGTTTTTAAAGAGTTTGATTTTGAAAATAGAAAAGCTAAGTTTGATATTTTAGTAAAAGATAGTAGTAATAAGTTACTAATTAAGGAAGAATGATTGCAAGACAAGGTTCAATCACAGATAGTTCAATGGGTAGATGAACTAAACTATAAATATTTAAGTGAGTTATATAAACGCTTACCTAGTGGGAAGCGTGTGCGTGCGATGCTCGTAGAAGCAATTGCAGGTGATGATGATGATTCTTTAAAACTTTCAGCTATAATAGAGATGATTCACGTTGCAAGCTTGCTTCATGATGATGTAATTGATGATGCAATGACTAGACGAGGTGAACCCTCAATTAACGCAACAGATGGGAGTAAGGTCTCAATTATGGTGGGAGATATACTCTATTCAAAAGCTTTTTCAGAACTTGCACTTTTAAAAAATTATGAAATTGCTTCTATTATATCTTCTTCAGTAGCTGCACTTTCAGTGGGTGAGTTAATGGACGTAGATATGGCAAAAAAATTTAATTCAAATCAAGATATTTATACACAGATGATTTACAATAAAACAGCTTCGTTGATAGAAGCAACTTGTAAAAGCTCTGCTATACTTGCTGGAAAAGATATTGAGATTTATGCGCAATATGGTAAAAATATAGGTTTGGCTTTTCAAATAATTGATGATATTTTAGATATTACAGCAGATGAGAAGAGAGTTGGAAAACCTGTTATGAATGACTTTATAGAAGGAAAAACAACCTTACCTTATATATATTTATATGAAGAGCTTGAAGATATTGAGCGTGAAAAACTTATATCTTTGTGTGGAGTTAAAGTAGATGATGAACAAAAAGAGTGGGTGAAGTCTAAATTTAAAGCAAGTAATGCAATTAGGCGTTCAATTGAAGTTGCAAAAAAATTAAGTGATGAAGCATATGAATTAATGAATAATAGAGATGAAGAAGTTCTAGCACAAATTGCACAAAGTCTTATGGAACGTAGCGCATAATGGGTTATTTTTTAGTTAGTTTTTCTCATTTAAATGCAACTTTGAGTATGCGTGAGAAGCTTACATTTAGTGATGAACAGCGCGATGTTGCCTTATCTGATTTAACGGCGCAAAGTTCAATAAATGAAGCTATTTTAATAAATACTTGTAATAGAATGGCAATTATTTTAAGTATTAATAGTCATGTAGAGGCTCAAAAATATCTTTTTGAATGTTTAAGTAAACATTCTGGGATTAGTATAGAAGAGTTAGAAGGCGTTGCAAATATTTTTGAAGATAGAGGTGCTATTTATCATCTTTTTAGCGTAGCTTCATCTTTGGAGAGTATTGTAGTAGGTGAAACTCAGATAGTTGGTCAATTAAAAGAGGCATTTTCTTATTCACATGAGAGGGGATACTGCTCTAAAGAGCTTTCACGGGTAATGCACTATTCGTTTAAGTGTGCGGCAGAAGTTAGAAACTGCACTGAAATTTCAAAAAATAAAGTTTCTGTTGCAAGTGTTGCAATTGCTATGGCTAAAAATGAGTTAGGTAATTTATCTGGTAAAAAGGCTCTTGTTATTGGTGTAGGAGAGATGAGTAAGCTTGCTGCAAAACATTTAATTGCAAATGGTGTAGAAGTAAGTATTACAAATAGAACACTAAAGAGTGCAAAAGCACTAGCGATAGAGTGTGGGGCTGGTGCTAATGCTGTTGATTTTAATAATTTGCAAGAGCATATAAAAATACACGAACTTCTTTTCACATCTACAAGTTCAGATGAACCAATCATTACATCTAAAATGATTGATAAAACTTTAAATGAGCGTTATTGGTTTGATATGGCAGTCCCTCGTGACATTGAAGAGGAGTGCTTGTGTGATGACATCAATCTTTATCATGTTGATGATTTAAAAGCAATTGTTGATCAAAATAAGGCAATACGTCAAGAAGAGACATTGCTAGCACATGAGATAATTGATAGATTTAGTATGGAGTTTTTTGGCTGGTTAAAAAGTTTAGAGATAGAACCAGTATTAAAACAGCTCTATAGAATGGCAGAAGATGCAGCACAAGTTGAGTCAAAAAGAGTAATTGAAAAAGGTTTCATGCCATTAGAATATGAAGAATCATTACAAAAAGCAACATCACAAAGTATGAAGAGGTTTTTACATAATATATCAACACGCCTAAGACAATCTGCTGCGAAGCCTAGTGCAGATACAACACTACAAGCCTTGCAATATCTTTTAGGTGAAGAGAATGCTCCTGATTTGTATAAATGTGATCATATAAAAGGTTAATGAGTATAAGTCTGTAATTGAGTAAGGAATTAAAATGAAATTTTCTAAAAGTTTTATCTCTACAACAAAAGAAGCTCCAAGCGATGCTGTACTTTCTAGTCATATATATTTGAGTCGTGGTGGTTTTGTTACACAAGTTGCAGCTGGTGTTTATAACTTTTTACCACTTGGTAAGAGAGTACTAGACAAGATTACAGATATTGTAAATGAAGAACTTACTAAAAGTGGTGCACAAGAGGTAAAACTAGGATTTGTTACACCTGCATCTTTATGGCAAGAGAGTGGGCGTTTAGAGAAGTTTGGAAAAGAGCTTTTACGTTTTAAAGATAGAAAGAATAATGATTTTCTTTTAGGGCCAACACATGAAGAGATGATGGTAAACATTGTTCGTAATCGCATAACTAGTTATAAGCAGTTACCTATTAACCTTTATCAAATAGGTCTTAAATTTCGTGATGAGGCTCGTCCTCGTTTTGGACTTATGCGTGGGCGTGAGTTTGTTATGAAAGATGGATATAGTTTTCATTCTAATGTTGAAGATATGAGGCGTGAATTTACACTGATGCAAGAGACGTATGAGCGTATTTTAAAAAGACTTGGCTTAGATTTTAGGGTAGTTGAAGCTGATAGTGGCGCAATTGGTGGGAGTGGTAGTAGAGAGCTTATGGTTCTAGCAGATAGTGGTGAAGACACTATTGTTGTATGTTCAAGTTGTGAGTATGGCGCAAATATTGAAGCATCTGTTAGAAAACCAAAACCTATACAAACTAATGAGCCTCAAGAGTTTATAAAAGTTTATACTCCAAATGTAAGATCAATTAAAGATGTTAGTAGTTTTTTAAATGTCTCACCGGAAGTGACTCTAAAAGCTGTTGTTAAAAGAGCTATTTTCGCAGATTCAGATGAGATAGTTATCTTCTTTTTAAGAGGAACTGATGAACTTCAAGAGGTAAAAGCTGCAAATTCTGTTGGTGCTACAGAAATTGTTGATGTAAGTGAAGATGAGCTTAAAAATGCTGGTATTGTTACTGGTTTTATTGCTCCAATGGATCAAAATGTTAAATGTGTATTTGATAATGAACTCAAAGATGAAAGAGCTTTAGTCTGTGGTGCTAATGAAATAGATTATCATTATATAGGGTTTAATATACAGACTCTTGAAAATGTGGAGTTTTCAGATTTGGTAAGTGTTAGAGATGGAGATAGTTGTATTCATTGTGGCTTAGAGCTTCATCATACAAAGGGAATTGAAGTAGGACATATTTTTCAATTAGGAACTACTTACTCAAAACCTTTAGGTGCTACATTTTTGGATGAGAATGGAAAATCTGCACCTATGGAAATGGGAACTTATGGCATAGGAATTAGTAGATTAGTTGCAGCTGTAATTGAGCAAAATCATGATGAGAAAGGTTGTATTTGGACACCAGCAACCACTCCATATTATGTAAATGTTTTAATTTCTAATATTAAAGATGAAAAACAGCGTAATTTTGGGATAAAACTTTATGAAGATTTACAAAAAAATGGTATCGAGACTATTGTAGATGATAGAGCTGAGAGATTTGGATTTAAGATTAAAGATGCAGAACTTTTAGGCTTTAGTTATACAGTTATTATAGGCAAGGGATTAAAAGATGGAAAAATTGAGCTTTTAAAACGTGATGGGCTTATTAAAATAGAACTCTCATCACAAAATGCCTTAGAAAATATTTTGGAAATAATTCAATGATGTATTTACTTCTTTATCTTTTTATAGAGATTATGGTCTCTACTCAATTTGCTTCATCAATTGGCGGACTGATGACATTTGTAGAGGTTGTAGCAAGCGCAATGTTAGGTGGCGCATTAATTAGTCGTACTCCAATTAGAATGATGGAAGCTATGCAATCTATTAAAAATAATGGGCTTGAAAATGATCATTTACGTCTTATTCCTATTATGAGTGTGGTTGGTGGACTACTTTTGATAATTCCAGGTTTCTTTAGTGATATACTCGGTCTACTCCTTCAGTTTAGTTTTTCAGCAACATTACTAGCAAAGATAACAAAAAACAAACAACACACTAGGTACAATAACCATTACGAAACAAAATTTGAGATAAAAACAAAGCCAAAAGGTACAAATAAAGGAGATGATGATGTCATTGATGTTGAGATTATTGAGCGCGACAGTAGTAAGTAGTGTGGCACTATTTGCAGGTGCAGATGCTGATTTACAAAAAATGCTAGAACAACAAATTGGAAGAAATCCAAATGTTAAAGAGTTAAAAGTCACTGTCATACAAAAAACACCAATAAAACAAGCAAAAGGTTGGGATGGTCTAATTGTAGAGCTTAAGGGTAAAGCAAATACTCAAAACGGAATAGTTCCTTTTAATGAAAAAAATATCTATTTTGTAAAGGGTAGATTAATGGCTCCTGATTTAGTAGATTTAAAAACAGGACGTTCTATTAAAAATCAAGTAACTCCAAAAATGAAAACTGAGTATTATGATGATGCACATAGAATTTATGGCAATAAAAATGCTAAACATACAATTACAATTTTTAGTGATCCATTATGTCCATATTGTCAAAAATCAGTTCCAGAAGTTCTAAATTATGTTAAAAAGTACCCTAAAACATTTGTTGTATATTACTACCATTTACCACTTGAGAGTATTCATCCAGCATCAGTTACTTTAGTTAAAGCTATGAGTGTTGCTCAATTAAATGGAGTAAAAGATTTTATTCAAAAAACGTATAAAACTTCAGTTGAGGCATCTGAACAAGATAGTAAGAAAATTTTAGAAGCTTTCAATAAAGCTGTAGGAACAAAAATTACTCTCAAAGACCTTGAGAATAAGACTGTTTTGACTCACTATAAACATGATTTAGATGTTGCGACTTCTTTAATGGTTCGTGGTACTCCAACAATTTTTATTGATGGTAATAAAGATAATGGACGTAATGGATATAAAGATATTAAAACAGTAGATTAAAGGTAATTTGTGAAGTTAACTATTGCAACACGTGGTTCAAAACTAGCTCTTTGGCAGGCTCATCATATTAAAGATAGATTGATGGAGCTTGATGCTTTTGTAGAAATCGATTTAAAAATTGTTGTTACAAAGGGAGATAAAATTTTAGATACTCCCTTGGCATTGATTGGCGGTAAAGGACTTTTTACTAAAGAGATTGAAGATACTATGATTACAGGTGAAGCTCAACTTGCTGTGCATAGTCTAAAAGATATGCCAACTGATTCAATAGATGGTTTACGTCTTAGTGCAATTACTAAGCGTCAAGATGTACGAGATGCTATGCTTAGTCAAAAATATGCCTCTATTGAAGAGTTGCCAAGTGGTGCTGTTGTAGGAACTACCAGTTTGCGTAGACGTATGCAACTTATAAATCTTCGTCCAGATTTAAAAATTAAAGAACTTCGTGGAAATGTGGATACTCGTATTCGTAAAATGAAAGATGGTGAGTATGATGCAATTATTTTAGCAGCTGCTGGAATTAATCGTTTAGGCTTACGCTCAGATGTTAAATATGTTTATGAAATTGATACACACGACATGATTCCATCTATGGGGCAGGGTGCTTTAGGAATAGAGACTGTTCATGATGAAAAAGTTATTGAATTAGTTAGTAAATTAAATGATGAAGCAAGTATGATTGAGTGTGTCATTGAGCGTGATTTTGTAAAAGTTTTAGAGGGTGGCTGTACTGTACCAATTGGTGTAAGTGCTAAACTTCTTGAAAATGGTGATGTTGTCACAAAGGCAGTTGTAGGACTACCAGATGGTACTGAAGAGTTAAAAGACACATTGTTTGCAAAAAAAGAGAGATATAAAGAGTTAGGTAAAGAGCTAGCAAATCGCATGATAGATCGTGGTGCTAAAGAGTTGCTAGAAAGAGCTGCTAAAATTGCTTTTAAGTAAAATTGTTGAGCAACTTAAAGTTCAAAATAGACTAAGAGTCATTGATCAAGAGGTTGATGTCGACCTAGAAATGGCACATATCGCTTACATTGAAGTTAAAAAAGAGCCCTCGTATGCGCTACTTTTTACAAATCCTGTAAAGGGTGAAAAAAAGTTTGATATGCCAGTTTTGATGAATTTATTTGGCACTTACGAGCGAACACAGATGTTTTTTGGCAGAGATGTTGAAGATGTCGCAAATGAGATTGAAAAACTATTACACCTAAAACCACCACAAACTTTAATACAAAAATTCTCAATGCTTACAGATTTGTTTGCCTTAAAAAACGTTTTTCCTAAAAAATTAAATGGACGTGGTGCTTGTCAAGAGATAGTTCAAGCTGATGTAGATTTAACAGCTCTTCCAATTTTAAAAACTTGGAGTGAAGATGGTGGTGCTTTTATTACCATGGGTCAAGTCTACACAACTTCTTTAACTGGTGAAATGGTTAATCTTGGAATGTACCGTTTGCAGGTGTATGATAAGAATCATCTAGGAATGCACTGGCAAATTCATAAAGATTCAAGTCACTTTTTTGATCAATACAAAGAAGCTGGTAAAAGAATGCCTGTTAGTATTGCCATTGGTGGAGATCCGCTTTACACTTGGTGTGCAACAGCGCCGTTGCCTTATGGTGTAAATGAACTACTGCTTTATGGATTTATAAAAAATTCTCCAGCAAGAACTGTAAAATCTTTAACAAATAATCTATATATTCCTGAAGATGTAGATATAGTGATTGAGGGTTTTGTAGACACTAGTAAAATGAAGATAGAGGGTCCTTTTGGAGATCATACAGGTTATTACACGCTAGAAGAGCCATACCCTGTAATGAAAGTAGAAACCATTACTCATAAAAAAGAGCCAATATACCTAGCTACAGTTGTAGGAAAACCACCAATTGAAGATAAATTTATGGGTTGGGCGACTGAGCGAATCTTTTTGCCACTTCTTAAAACTACAGCGCCGGATTTAATAGATTATCATATGCCTGAGAATGGTGTTTTTCACAATTTAATCTTAGCTAAAATCAAACCACACTACAAAGGTCACGCTACTCAAATAATGCACGCATTTTGGGGAATAGGGCAAATGAGTTTTGTTAAACATGCAATATTTGTAGATGAAAATGCGCCAAAACTTACAGATTATGATGAGTTGATTAGGTATATATTAAATAGATTTAGTGAAAAAACTCTTCTAATTACTAAAGGAATTACAGACGCCCTAGACCATTCAAGTAATGAAGCCCTAATTGGTGGAAAACTTGGAATTGATGCAACTGGTGAAACTGTAGAATTTAATTTTGATATATTAAGTGATAACGAACTACTAGAAAAAATGCAAACTAAAGTAAAAGATGTTAAAAATTTACGCCAATATTACACAGATATACAAAATCCAATTACAGTAATTTCAATAGAGAAAAAATGCAGAGCAAGTGAAGTTTTTGATGATATTAAAGAGTTAAAACAACATTTTTCAATTGTTGCAATAGTAGATGAAAATTCAAATGATTTAGATAATCCATATATGCTTGTTTGGCGTGTGGTAAATAACATAGATGCTGGTCGTGATGTTTACATTAATGGATTTATTGGAATCGATGGTACAAATAAAAATTCACTTGATAGCTTTGCAAGGCGTTGGCCAGGCGATGTAAATTGTAATAAAGATGTATTAAATAGTCTGCAAGAGCGTGGATTGATTGATGTTGATGATGAATTTAAAAAAAAATATTATTTATAAAGGGTAATGATGCAAAAAATGTGGTCTGGTCGTTTTGAAGAGGCGGCTTCTAGTTTACTTGATGAGTTTAACGCATCTATCTTTTTCGATAAAGAGTTGTATGAAGAGGACATTGATGGATCCTTAGCTCATGCTTTTATGTTAAATGCTCAAGGAATCTTGACAGCTGATGAGCTAAAAGATATTGAGAGAGGACTAGCTCAGGTAAAAGAGGAAATTGAAACAGAAAAATTTGAATTTCTACAAAGTGATGAAGATATTCATATGGCTATTGAAAAACGTCTTACTGAAATCATTGGTGATGCTGGTAAAAAGGTTCATACTGGTAGAAGTAGAAATGATCAAGTAGCAGTAGATTTTCGTCGTTTTGTAATTCGTAAAAATCGTGAACTAAATGTACAGTTAAAAGATTTAGTAGAAGTTATTGTGGATATTGCTTCTAAAAATACAACTACTATGCTTCCAGGCATGACGCACTTGCAACATGCTCAACCAATTAACTTTGGTTTTCACCTTCTTGCATATGCTTCAATGTTTAAACGTGATTTTGAGCGATTTGAAAGTAGTGTTGAGCGAAATAATGTTTCGCCTCTAGGCTGTGCCGCACTTGCTGGAACTCCACATAATATAGATAGAAATCTTACAGCGCAAAAATTAGGTTTTGATAGCGTAAGTGTGAACTGCTTAGATACAGTAAGTGATCGTGATTTTGCACTGGAAATTTTATTTAATATTTCAACTATGATGATGCATATTTCTCGTTTAAGTGAAGAGCTGATTTTATGGTCTAGTTATGAGTTTGGTTTTGTAAAGCTGAGCGATGCCTACTCAACTGGAAGTTCTATTATGCCTCAAAAGAAAAATCCTGATGTTCCAGAACTTCTTCGTGGTAAAACTGGACGAGTTAATGGAAATCTTGTAAGTCTTCTTACTGTTATGAAAGGTCTTCCTCTTGCATATAATAAAGATACGCAAGAAGATAAAGAGGGTGTATTTGACAGTGTAAAAACAGCACATATCTCTCTTTCTATTTTAAAAGAGATTCTTCGTACAATGACAATTAATCGTGAAAATATGAATAGTGCTTGTAAAAAAGGGCATTTAAGTGCTACTGATTTAGCTGATTATTTAGTTAATAGACTTGGTGTGCCATTTCGTGAAGCACACTTTATTACGGGGCATGCAGTTGCACGTAGTGAGGCATTAGGCATAGACTTAAGTGAGATAGAACTTAGTGAACTTCAAAAGATTGATGTGCGAATTGAAGAGAGTGTGCTTGATAAATTACAGCTAGAAAATTCTATGAACGCTAGAACATCAGATGGTGGTACGGCAACTATTAGAACAGAAGAACAGGTAAAATATTTTAAAAACTGGTTAAAAGGATAAGAATGAAAGTTAGTATTAAACATACAACAGGCATGGAATTTGAAGCAACTACAGAAAAAAACACATTTATTGTGAATCCAAAAGGTGGAATTTCACCAATAGAGTATTTTTCAATAGGATTAATTAGCTGTAGTGGAACTGATATGGTTGCTATTCCTGAAAGTCAAGGGCTAAAAGTTGAAAACCTATCAATAGAAGCAGATATTACAAGAGCTGAAGAGATGCCTAAAAAGTTTGATGAAATTCATATTATTTATACATTTGATTCTACAGCAGATGCTACAACTGCTACGCGTTGGGTACAAGGAAGTATTGAAACATATTGCTCGACTATAAACACTGTGCGTGGGGTTTCTGAAATTAGTTATACTATAATCTATAATGGTGAAAAAATTGCAGATAAGAAAAAAATCATTTCAGGACAAGCTAGCACAGATTTTGGTGAAATCGGTGGAGCTTGTGAATCTTGATAAGTTTTAGTTAAGATATAGAATTAGAATTGGTTCTTTATAGTTTAATATCATATTTTCTAATTTTGTAACCAATTTGGCGGGCTGTCATGCCAAGCTGTGAGGCTGCTTTTGTCTGTATACCATGATTATCCATTAATGCTTTAACAATTGATTCTTTTTCCATATCTTGTAGGCTAACTCTAGTGTGCATGGGATTAGCAGAATGTGTAGCATCAAATTGTTGCTCGTGTAGGTGTTGTACAACAGGAGTAGCCTCTGGTTGCATATGCAATTTTTGGTAATTAAATGGCAATACATGATTTAACATATCTGGTAAAACTTCACCTTGAGGACAAATAAGTACAATTCTTTCCATAGTATTTTGTAACTCACGTATATTTCCAGGCCACGGGTAGTCTAATAATATCTCTAAAGCATCTTTAGATATACTCATCTGTTTATGATGCTCTTTCATGAAAATTTTTAAATTATGTTCAATTAAGAGTTTTACATCTTCAAATCTCTCTCTAAGAGGTGGTAGGTTTACAGGTATTACATTTAGTCTATAAAATAGATCTTCTCTAAACTCTCCATCTTTAACCATCTGTTCTAAGTTTCTATTTGTAGCAGCTACTAATCTAACATCTGTTTTAATTGTTTTAGTACCACCAACTCTTTCAAATTCCTGTTCTTGTAGAATTCGTAAAAGTTTTACTTGCAGTGATGAAGTAATATCGCCTATTTCATCTAAAAAGAGTGTTCCTTTATCTGCTAATTCAAATCTACCTTTACGCATCTCCTTAGCATCTGTAAAAGCACCTTTTTCATGCCCGAACAGTTCACTTTCAAGTAATGTTTCACTAATTGCAGCACAATTTAGTTTTATAAATGGTTCATTTTTACGCTTACTAAGATTGTGAACAGCTGTAGCTATTAACTCTTTACCAGTTCCTGTCTCACCTCTTACTAAGATAGTTGCATCAGATGGTGCTACAGATTCAAGCATGCTGAAAATTTGACGCATTTTTGTACTTTTACCAATAATACTTTCAAATTTATAGTCACTTAGTGCTTGATCTTTATAGTATGTTTTTAGTTCATTTAAGTTCTCTTTTTCTTTCGTGAATTTTTGTTGTCTAACTAGTGAACCACCAAATATTGTACCTACTATTGTTAGCATTCTAACAATATCGTCAAAATTTAGAATAGATTTTTCATCAATATTTGCAGAAATAACACCGATTACTCCATCACCTTGTAAAATAGGAACGGCAACGTATGAAATTGATTTTGCATTTAGTGAACCTACTTTATTTAAATAGTTTATATTGCTATGGATATTTTCAATAACTACAGGTTCAGCACTCTGTGCAGCTAATCCCGTTGCACCTTCACCTAGCTTATATGTTGCCATTCTTTTTTGTTGTGAAGTTAAGTCAATAGAAGCATAAAGTTCTAATGTATCCATACTCTCATTTAACATAAATAGCGTACATCTATCTAGGTAAGAATTACGCTTTAATAGTCTCATAGATTTTTCTATAGTCTCTAAAATGTCTGAATCACTAGCAAGCATAACAGCTATGTCATAGAGCAATTTTATCTCATTGTATGCAAAAGTAAGTGAACATTCTCTACACTCATCTTTGTCTGGTATATTGATATTATCATACATATATGTACACTCCTATTCGAAATTATAATCAAATTTAAATGTTATTACTGGATAAAAAATAGTCATTTTTTATATTCATAGTAGAATAGTTTATGCACATTTGTATTTAAAATTAAAGAGGTGACTATGCAAATAACTGTACACGGTACTCCTACAAAGTTAGATGGGAAAGAGCAAAGAGTTGGAACTGAAGCACCAGCTGCAAGAATTACTAAACTTGATGGGACTCAGAATGTGATAGGAATGATAGCTCCAAATATTCAATTAATTGTATCTATTCCATCGTTAAAAACAGAAGTTTGCTCTTTAGGAGCAAAAAAGATAGGTGATATCGTAAAGAAGTATAACAAGTTAACTACAATCATTGTTACTACTGATGATATTGATATTGTAAAAGAGTTTGCAAAGAAAGAGAATATAGTGAGTGCAGAGTTTGTAGTTGATACAAATTTAAATTTCGCAAAAAAATATGGACTGCTTATAAGTGATGGAAAGTTAAAAAATCGCTTAGCAAGATCTGTTTATGTAATAGATAGAGAGGGATTAATAATGCATAAAGAGATTGTTCTTGAAGTTGTAGACGAGGTTAATTACGATGAATGTTTTGATATTATAGAAAAGTTATTATTGGAGAAAAAAACAGGACATACACATGAAGAGTGGATGTCAGTATAAAGGATTTTAAAATGACAAATTTATATATTAATTGGCTAATTGAACATGGGTTTGATGTAAACAATCTTGAATCAAGGGCATTTAATGGGAATACACCAATTTTACAAGCTGCACTTGAGGGTAATGAAATAATAGTAAATAGACTTATTGAAGCAGGAGTTAATCTATATACTGTTAACAATGATTTTAATGGTGTACTATTTAATGCTTGTTATAAAGATAGTGATAATTTAATTTACAGATTAGTTAAAGCTGGTGCTGATATTAATGATGTAAATGAAGATGGTGAAACTGCTTTAATGTACGCTGTGTCTGCTTCTAAAACAAGATGTGTTAATGCTTTACTATCTTTAGGAGCTGATAAAAGTATTGAAAATATAGATGGATTATCTGCAATAAATTATGCAGTGGAACAAAACATTTATACTCAATTGCGGTATGCATAAAATATATGATGATACGGCGTTAACTCCAATGCGAGTAGCCCGTATGAGTGGCTATATAGATTGGCAATCTCAACCATCTACTTTTAAACACTATCCAGATTTTTTATTTCGTTATAAGTACAAAGACAATCCTGACTTTAAAATTGTAGAGCTTTCAAGAGTTGTAACTTTAAGTTCTATAATAGCATCAAAACCATATCTGAAATTAAATACTCCATCTGCTGGAAATTTGCATCCTCTTGAGCTTTATATTCAAATAAGAGGCGTAAAAGGAGTACTTAGTGGAATTTATCATGTAGATGCAAGTTTGAATGAAATAGTACTTCTTCAAGAGATAGAAGATGATGGGATTGAGCAGTTAGTTGGACTAAATAAGCGTATAAATGGCTACATTTTTGTAGTTAGTATTGTCGCATTTCGTTCTAAATGGAAATATCAAGATAGAGCATTACGGTATTGCTACTTAGATGCTGGACATCAAATTGACTCTATTTATCAGGCAGCTACAATTTTGGGACAAAGTGTAGAAGTTTTATCAGATTATGATTCAAATAAGCTAGATGAAATTATGGGTTTTAAAGATGAAGAGTTTAGTTGTGCAGTGTTATCAATTGGTTCTATAAGTGGTAAAGATGTAAAAATATTAAATAAAAAAATTATGCAAGTAGCTCCAACAGACTATTGCGAGAGTAATAGTAATTTAAAAAATATTTTTGAAAATAAATTATCTGCTCATAAAATGATTTTACAAAAAAACATTCATCTTGATGAAAATATAGTATTAAATAGACGTTCTGCAAGAAAGTTTGCTAAAAATTATGTAGATACATCAAAGTTAGTAGATTCTCTTTCTAGTATGAGTTTGAATTTTTCAAATTTTATTATTTTACTTAAAAGCTCTGATAAAAAATTGGGAATTTATTTAGATGATATTCTTATAAAAATTGGTGATTTTAAAGAGGAGATTAGCTCCTTATTAGTAGATCAACAATTTATTAAAAATGCAACTATGGTAGTAGTTATAACATCAGACAATTTTGATAAAAATGAGTTAATAAATTCTGCAATATTAGTCAATAGACTCTATTTATTGGCACAAAAGAGTTCAATTGCTTTTACCGGAATAGGTGCGTTTTATGATTATAAGTTACAAAAATTTTTATCAACTAAAAATTATATTCATTATGTATGTGCAGCTGGAGCAATTGAATGAAAAAATTAAAACATGAAGAGGCTAAGAAGATATTAAATATATTTAGGTTCTATCAAAAAGATGGAAAATTATATCTTGATAATGACATTGAATCACTTGACTGTTTATTTGATGCAACAGTAGATGCAATTAATAGTTGCGGTGCTTTTAAAACAGAGTTACCATATACAGAGTTTGTGCATCCATGCAAAGAGATTGCTTTAGGTGATGTTGGCTGGATAGGTCATTTTGATGAGCGTGATAATCGCCGTTTTTTTCTTAGTGATTTATATGATTTTCTTAAACTATTTTATTCTTAGAATGGAAAATGCACATATTATCTATATATATTAAGGATTTTTCATGGCTGTAGTATACCTTCAAGATGACAATATAAGGGTTAGCGTATCTCATGGAAAAACAATTAGACAAATTGCTCAAAGAGTTGGAGCATCTATGGAGTTTGGTTGTAGGGTTGGTGATTGTTCAACTTGTGTAGCAACCATTAAAAGTGGTATGGAGTACTTAAGTCCAAAAAATTTAAAAGAGACAAAAGCTTTAGAGATGTTAAGTAGTGATACTACAAATTTACGTTTAATGTGCCAGTGCAGTATTGATGGGGAGGGCGAGATTATTATTTCGTATAATATTTGATGCTTGGTGATATTACTCCTGTTTCAGAAAGTGTCCATTTTATAGGTGCGTTTGACCCTAAGATTCGTACCTTTGACATTATTATGAAAACGGCAAATGGTAGCTCATATAATAGTTATTTAGTTCGTGGTAGTAAAGGTGTTTGTGTAATGGATACGGTTAAAAAAGAGTTTTCAGAAATCTTTTTTAAGCGTTTAGAACTACTATGTGAGTATGATGAGATTCTCTATATTGTACTCCACCATCTCGAGCCTGATCATTCAGGGGCATTATTGGAATTAATGAAAAAAGCACCTCAAGCAAAACTTATTATATCTGGACGAGCTGTTATGATGTTAAAGGGGTTAATTAAAACAGATATTACTTTTGAAGTTGCAAATACTGGAAAAACCATCTCTTTAGGGGATAAAACCATAGAGTTTCTAAGTACTCCATTTTTACACTGGCCAGATACTATGAGTTCATTTTTACATGAAGATAAAATACTTTTTAGTGGAGATATATTTGGTAGTCACTACTATGATGAGAGACTTTTTGATGATGAGGTTGGTGATTTCTCTTACGCTTTTAAATACTATTATGATCATATTATGCGTCCATTTAAACAGTATGTTTTAGAAGCATTACGCTTATATGAAAGATTCGAAATAACAACTATAGCTCCACTTCATGGACCAGTACTGCGCTCAAATCCAAATTTTTATATCCAAGAGTATGCAAGATGGAGTAGTGAAGCTAGGTTTCGAAAACATGTTTTTAGTCATAAAATGCTTTCTGTTTTTTATATGTCAAGTTATGATAATACTCATAAGATGGCAGAGAAAATAACAGAAGGTGCAGATAGTATTGATGGCCTTGTAGCTAGTATGTATGATCTAGCTTCACTTGATGAATCAAATATGATTGATTTACTAGAAGAATCTGATGCTGTTGTAATTGGTTCACCTACAATAAATGGTGACGCTGTAAAACCTGCATGGGATTTACTCTCTTGCATGGCATATTTAGAGAGTGGTGGGAAAGTTGGAGCTAGCTTTGGCTCATATGGCTGGACAGGAGAAGCACCAGAAATGCTTCACGATAGGATGCGTTGGTTAAAGTTTAGGCTTCCAGTTGAACCTATTAAAATTAAGTTAATTCCAACAGAAGATGAGCTTGATAAGTGTTACTTGTTTGGAATTGAAATTGCCGAAATTACTATGGGGAAAATGGTGGAGATGGAAATATGAATGAATTAAAAATTATGGAAATAGAGGTAAGAGAGCTATTACAATCATATTCATTAAATAGATATGTTTACGATGTTATATCTCCTTGGATTGCCTATGAATCATTAAAAATGGGGCATTTATATGAAGACTTAGGTCTTGATAGTAGAGCTGAAATGGGTAAATTTATGAAAAAAAATTTTCCACTTTTAGCTTCAAAAAAACCAAAAGACAAATTATGGAAAAAGTTTATTTATGATGAAATTGGAAAAATTGCTCCAGCATGTGCAACATGTAGTGATCAGATGAGTTGTTTTAGATGTATGGTAAGTGAATTAAGCGCATGAGAACACCAACTATTTCTACAACAGAACTTTATAATCATATAGATACATTACTTCAAACTGATACTCCACTTTTTATTCATGGAAGTCCTGGTATTGGAAAATCATATATTGTTGCAGATATTGCAAAAAAACATTCACTTGAACTTGTTGATGTAAGATTATCACAAATGGATCCAGTTGATTTGCGAGGTGTTCCCTCAATTAAGGAAGATCAAACAGTTTGGATGCCTCCTGTATTTTTTCCAAAGAATACAAATTCAAACGGTATTTTATTTTTAGATGAATTAAACTCAGCACCACCATCAGTTCAAGCAGCAATTTATCAATTAGTATTAAATCGTAAAATGGGTGAATATGAACTACCTGATGGTTGGAGAATAATTTGTGCTGGAAATAGAGTAAGCGATAGAGGTGTAGTATTTCGTATGCCTACACCACTTGCTAATAGAATGGTTCATTTACATGTACAAGCTAGATTTGAAGATTTTAAACTTTTTGCAATTAAACAAAAATTACATCCATTTGTAATTGGCTTTTTAGGATTTCGTCCAGATTTACTTTCAACGGAATCTGTAGTTGAAGATGATGCTAACCCAGCATTTGCAACACCTAGAAGTTATCACATGCTTTCAGATATTTTAAAAACTGAGAAGAAAATAGATAAACTTGCATCAATTATATATGGAACAATTGGTTATAGTGCAGGTTTAGAGTTTACATCCTATGTAAAGGTTTATGAAGATTTACCCGATGTACAAGCTATATATCAAGGAGAATATCCAAACATTGAAAATACACCAGCTCTTTTATATGCGTTAGTATCTGCATTAGTTGAATATTTTGATGGTTCTAATTTACATAAAAAGCATCTATTAATCTTTAGTGAAACTTTACCTACAGAGTTTGGAGTGATGTTAATTAAAGATGTTATTGTTAAAGATGATACATTAGCTTTATATGAAGCGTTTGATGAGTGGTTGGTTAAGTATGGTGAATATATCATCTAGTTTTCTCAAAAAACTAGAAAAAATAAGAGTTCAATTTCTGTTTGACCATCCATTTTTGAGTGTATTGGCATTATCTCTTTCTATGGTTTATAGAAAAAATAGCCATGAATTATTTGAGACAGATGGAATAACTATATTTATAGACATCTCTATGGCAGATGAAGTAGCCGAAGATGAATTAAAATATATCTATGCTCATATACTTTTACACATATTACTAAAACACGCATTTAGAATGAAAGAGCGTGATAACAGAGTTTGGAATAGAAGTAGTGATATTGTAATAAATCTACTCTTAAGTGATTTTGAACGAGTAGGAAAAAGACCAGAAGATGAGGTTTTGCTTGAAAAGTTTCGTAATAAAAGTGTAGAAGAGGTATATCATGCTTTATATCAAGAGAACCAAGAAGCAGATGAGACTCCAGATGAGAAAAATAAAAATGAGCAAAAACAGGATTTAATTGAGAATGAGGGTGATACAAAAGCAGCTATTGAAGATATAGATTCAATAATTGTACAAGCTATGGGAGCTGCAAAAAAACATGGCAATACTCCATCTTCATTTTTAGAGATGATACATGAGGTCATACGCCCTAAAATCGATTTACAAACACTTTTACACACATATATGACAGATAGTTTTTTTGATAAACAGAGTGATTTTTCACGTCCAAATCGACGTTTTATTTATCAAGATATCTATTTACCTGGCTATAGACAAGAAAAAAATAGACTAAATTTATACATCGCGCTGGATAGGTCTATGAGTATATCTAAAGATATATTTTCTAAATTTTTAGGAATTATAGATTCTGTGCTTAGAATTAGTGTAGACTTTAAAGTTACAGTTATTCCATTTGATGAGACAATAGATATTAAAAAAATTATAAGTTATGATAATCAAGATGTAAATGTACAAGTTGAGTTTGAAAAAGGTAATGGTGGTACGCAATTTAAGCCAGTTATAGACTATATTCAAACAGTAAGTGAATTAAATTCTTCTTTAATGGTTCTAAGTGATGGATTTTTTAAAATTGAACAAGTACCATCAATAAACACTCTTTTTCTCATAAGTGAAAAAGCAAATATGAAGCGTTTTGATGAATATGGCGATGTTTTTTATTTTGATTTATAGGAAATTTATGTGAATGAATTAAGCTATAAAGATGAGATTGAGCAGTTAAAAGAGGAGAGTAACTTTGAAGCACTTGGAGATGAATTATATATAAATCATGTAGATGTGGAAGCTAGGTTAGAATGGGCATTTTATAGACCTTCTGGTTCTCATCCAAAACAGGTAAATGATTCAAGTCCAATTGTTTCAATCATGGCATTTAATCATTCACGCTTAGGTGCATTAGAGAGATTTACTTTACTTCATGATGATGTTATTAAAGAGGATAATTTAAGAGTAAAGGTACGAAATAGAAGCCGAATGCTTTTTAGAGCGATGATAGATAATGACTTTAAAGAGCTAGTTCAAGTTTTAAAAAAATATCCAGTTTTTTTTGATTTAGCATATGATCAAATGATAAATGGAAGAATTTGGAATGAGATATATGCAGAACCTGTAGCAGTGTCTGACTTTTTAAATATTGCCTCTAAAAGGATTGATGACAAATTACTTGCTGGCTGTAAAAGACGTCTGCAACCAATAGATACACTAAATAGTGATTTGGCCAAACTATATTTAGATAATTTATGTATGCAAGTACAAAAATTGCATATCATCATAAAGGCACATTTTGTAGATGAGTTTGAGCGATGGGTGAAAAATACGAATCTTCATCCACTACAAAAAATTGTCTGGCAAAAAAAGATTGATATTTTAAAATAGGTAGGTCTATCTCATGTCAAATGTAATCAAAAGTGTAATGAAAGCTATATATAACTTAAGTGATGAAGATAATTATAATGTATATGATGCAACTGATATTGCTAGTTATTTAGGTTTGGATAAGAATATTGTTGATGAGACAATAATTACACTGCATGATGCTGGATTGTTAGGTGAATGTATGAATCTACATGATGATGGGGTAGAGACATATTACTTAACTGATAGAGCAATTGATATAGTGGAAACAAGATAGTGGTAGTTACTTTTTATGAAAAACCAGGCTGTGCAACTAATGCTAAACAAAAAAAGATTCTAATTGAAGCTGGATGTATTCTAATTGAGCGTAATATTTTAGAAAATGGTATGAATAAAAGCGAACTTTATGAATTTTTAAAAGATTTACCAACATCGCAATGGTTTAATCCTAATGCTCCAAAAATAAAAAATGGAGAATTAGACACAGAAGTAATGCTTAAAGATGAGATACTTAAACTATTTATGAAAGAACCTATTTTCATTAAGAGACCATTACTTATAATTAATGGTAAAAAAATGTGTGGTTTTAATCGAGAGAAGATTGAAAGTCTAATGTAAGTTTTTATATTAAATAATATTAGCATCATTTAGTATTCTTTTAATATATAGCAAATAAAGAGTAAAAAAGGTGGGTTATATATTGTCTTAAAGTATTATATATAATCTTGAATTTTAGTCATAAACAACGACTCCATAGTCATCGTCTATTCTATAAAACTTTGAATTTGGCAATATATAGAGTTCATTTAATTTTCCAAGTTGAAGAGTTGAGTTTTTGTTAACTTCTATGGCGTGTTCTTTAAAAAATCTGCGAATATTTACAAATTTAATATTTTCTACAAACTTATACTCAAAGCGGTTATGTAGGCGCATCATTTTATAGTTAAAAACGTGTGCATCAACATTTAGTTGTGAGCTTGCGTATTGGATTGGTAGGTATCCTGTTAAGTCTGTGAGTTCTTCTTGAATATGAGTGAAACGCTCAGGCAATGTATTTTTTTGAATGAATACATAGCGGTTTAGCTTTATGTGATGGCTCTCTTTCCAGTATGAATACGCTGGATTACTCAGATTGAGTTTTGTGCGCATCTCTTTCCACAACCAATGTTTATTTAAAATACTGTAAAATTCAGACATTTATGATTTTAATATAATTAAACATAAAATTACCTTGTATCTTTATCCCAAAAAAAATCTATCCAATCATTAGCATCATGTAACCAATAGTTTGGTTTAATAATTGCGCTTTTTTTATAAAAAAGAGATGCTGTCTCTATGTGCAGATGAGCGAATTCATTTTTTAGATGTTTTACAACTTCATTTATTGTATCTCCACTATCCACTATGTCATCAACGACTATAATATGTTTATGTTTATCTAAATTTGGAGTGTTGAAAATTTCAATTGTCTCTAGTTTTTGTCTATTTTCATAATGGATAGAGTTTATTATGTACAAATTTCTCTGATTTATTTTTTGAGAGAGAAAGTGTCCAAAGGTTAGTCCACCACGTGAGATAGCTACAATAGCATCAAAGTTTGCTTTTTGTATGTCGTTTGCTATTATGTGAACATCATTTACAAAGTTTTCATATGGATAGTATCTCATTATTGAATCCAAAATATAATTAGGCTAATTAGTGCTAAAATAATTAAACCTCTATTTATAGAACTGTACTCTTTTTTGACTATTTTTACAAGAACGTAGCTTAAAAAGCCAAAGGCGATACCATTTGTAATTGAGAATGTAAGAGGAATCATAAGTATTGTAAAAAATGCTGAAATCGCTGTTGGGCTATCTTTAAAATTAATATGAGCAATCTCTTTAAACATCAATATTCCAACCATTACAAGAATAGGGTATATTGCAACTGCTGGGATAGCTTCAAAAATTGGTAACATAAATAGTAGTGGCAGAAAGAATAGTGCTGTTGTCACTGCTGTAAGTCCGGTTCTTCCACCAGCTTCAACACCAACTGCACTCTCTATAAAACTTGTAACTGTTGAAACACCAAGTGAAGAGCCAACTACTGAACCAATTGCATCACTCTTTAGTGTATTATCTAGTTTTCTATTCTCATTTTTATAGATATGTATACGTTGAGCGATAGCTCCTAATGTTCCAAGTGTATCAAACATATCAGTTAGTAAAAAAGCTACAATGACAGGTAGCATAGAAAGAGTAAGTGCAGATAATATGTCGAACTTAAATGCAATAGGCTCAATTGAGGCGGGTAGGGCAAATAGTATATCTGGAAGAGTTGCATTTCCAGTTGTAAATGCTAAAATAGTTGTAGCAATAATTGAGATTATAAACGAACTTTTGATGTGTAGTGAATGTAGAATAATCACCAATACAAGACCAAACATACCAAGTATTGTCTCAGGTGAACTTAAATTTCCTAAGTGAACAAATGTAACTTTATCAGAAGTGATTATTCCAATCTCTTTTAGACCAATAAATGCTAAAAAAGCTCCAATTCCTGCACTAATAGCATGGCGTATACTCTCTGGAATAGCATTTAGTAAAGTACGTCTAAAACTTGTAAATGATAGTAACGTAAATAGTATACCTGAAATAAATACAACTCCTAAAGCACTCTGCCAAGGTATTTTCATTCCAATAACTAAACCATATGTAAAGTAGGCATTAAGACCCATACCAACACTTAATGCAACAGGAGTATTTGAGTATATTCCATTAAGAAGAGTAATCAAAGATGTAACAATAATAGTAGCTGTAACAAGAGCATCATAGGGCATACCACTTTGACTTAGAATTAGTGCATTTAGTGGAACTATATAGAGCATAGTTAAAAATGTTGTAAAACCTGCGGTAACTTCAATCCTTAGGTCTGTTGAATGCTCTTTTAGTTTGAAGTGTGATAGCATAGGCAAAAAAGAGCCTATGTATTTTTCATTGCAACCATTTTACGGCGCATGTAAGCAATTTTTGATTGAAGTGGTAACTCTTTTGGACATACATCTTCACATCCTAAAAGACTCATACAACCAAATACTCCGTTATCATCTCCTATTAATTCATAGAAGTGATCACTTTCACGTTTATCTCTAGGATCTAGTTCAAAACGTGCCAGCTTATTAAGTGCAACTGCACCTATAAAGTCTTCACGCATTCTAGCTGTTCCACAACCTGCAACACAACATCCGCACTCAATACATCTGTCAAGTTCATAAATTTCATCTGCAAGTTCTGGTTCCATTTTCTCTTCAAGGTAATGAGAATCTGGGCAAACATCTTCGTGAATCCATGTTTCAACAGTTTCGCTCATATTACGCATCCATTTTCCAGTATTAACTGAAAGATCACCAATTAGTTCAAAAACAGGTAGAGGTGCTAGTGAAATTTTATCTTCAAGGGTTGAAGTTAGAGTTCTACAAGCAAGTCCTGGACGACCATTTATTGTCATTCCACAACTTCCACAAATTCCTGCACGACATACAAAGTCGTACTGCAAAGAGTTGTCATATTTTTCACGTATATCATTTAATGCAATGAAAAGTGTCATTCCAGGAGCTTCTGTTACATTATACGTTTCAACTCTAGGAGTGTCACTTTTAATTTGTGGATTAAATCTTACAATACTTATTTTTAGGGTACGTCCTTGTTCAATTTCACTCATGATAACCTCTCTGTTAAACGCTCATTTCTACCGCGATATTTTAGTGGAAGATTCTGTTGATATTTTAGTAATGCTTCTTGAATTTCAAATCTATCAGCATCTTTTTGTGTTAATTCCTCTTTTATTTTATCTACTGCATCTTGTCTTTTTTTACTATTATCATGATGAATAGTGTTGTCATTTCCATAACCTCTAAATCCAGGAGGTAGCTCCATACTCATAATATCAATATCTTCATAAGATACAGTTGGAAGAGTTTGATTTTCATCTGGCCAAGTTGTAATTGTACGCTTTAACCACTCTTTATCATTTCTCTCTGGATAGTCTTCACGGGCATGAGCACCACGACTTTCAGTTCTAAGCATAGCACCATATGCAACTGTAAGGGCTATTTTAATCATTTTTTGTGTTCTATACGCATTTACAAGTTCTGGATTTGAAGCTTTTGAATTAGTTTTTAGCTGAATGTTTTTAGAACGAATGTAAAGAGACTCTAATTCATCAACAGCTTTTTTAAGGTCATCTCCATTTCTAAAGATTCCAACTTTCTCCATCATAATAGTTTCCATTTCATCACGAAGTTCGTAAGCATTTTCACCACCTTTACTTGCAATTAGTGTTTGTATTTTATCCTCTTCTATTTTAATAAACTTATTAATTGTACTGCTTGAAATATCAATATTACTATCTTCACTATCACAAAAATCTGCAATATGTTCAGCTACAATCATTCCAGAAACTACAGTTTCACTCACGGAATTTCCACCAAGCCGATTAAATCCGTGCATATCCCAACAAGCAGCTTCTCCGCAAGAATAAAGTCCCTTAAGTGTTTGGCTCTCACCAGTAGGTTTAGTTCTAATTCCACCCATAGAGTAGTGTTGAGTGGGTCGAACTGGAATGTATTCAACTGCTGGATCAATTCCTAAAAAACTTTCACAAATTTCTTTTACCTCACGAAGGTTTTTTTCAATGTGAGCGCGTCCTAATATTGTAATATCCAACCATAGGTGATCACCATAACGTGATTTTACACCTTTTCCTTTACGAATATGTTCAGTCATTCTACGAGATACAACATCCCTAGAAGCAAGTTCTTTTTTCTCTGGTTCATAGTCTGGCATGAAGCGGTAACCATCTACATCTTTAAGAAGTCCACCATCACCCCTACAACCCTCTGTTGTTAAAATTCCAACTGGAACAATTGCAGTTGGATGAAATTGTACAGCTTCCATATTCCCTAAAGTTGCAACTCCAGTCTCAAGTGCAATAGCAGCACCTGTTCCCTCACAAATAATTGCATTAGTTGATACTTTATAAATTCTTCCATATCCACCAGTTGCAATTGTTGTAGCTTTACTTACATATGCAATTAGCTCACCAGTTACTAAATCACGAGAAATTGCCCCATAACAACGGTTATTTTCATGAATTAATGCAATCGCTTCCATTCTTTCATGTGTTTCTACTTTATCTTCAATTGCTTTATTATCCATTGCATAAAGCATTGTGTGACCAGTTCCATCAGATGTGTAACATGTACGCCATTTTTTAGTTCCACCAAAGTCACGTGCAGTAATTAGTCCATGTGCTTGTTTACTTTCTGTAATAGTTACTTTTTTAGCATTTATAATAGCTTCTCTATCACCTTCTTTAACACGACTCCAAGGTACACCCCAACCAGTAAGCTCACGAATAGCTTTTGGAGCAGTATTTACAAACATTCTTACAACTTCTTGATCAGCTCCCCAGTCACTTCCCTTTACAGTATCTTCAAAGTGAACATCTTCATTATCACCTTCACCTTTAAAAGAGTTTGCTAGACTTGCTTGCATTCCACCTTGTGCAGCGGCGGAGTGTGAACGTTTTGGTGGAATTAAAGATAGAACGATTACATCATGTCCTCTTTCTTTAACTCCTGTTGCAGTTCTTAGACCTGCTAAACCACCACCAATTACTAAAACGTCGGTATAGATTATTTTCATTAATGTGCTCCTATTTGTACTACGCTATCTGGTGTATAACGTTCACCAACTTTGTCTGAATGTTCTATACCGATTTTAATATATGCAGCGAGGCTTAAAAGTCCAAGTGTTAAGAAAAATGCAGTTACGTATATTTTCCCTTTTTTTAGCTTTTTACGGCTCTCTTTTGCATTTTCACCCTCAAACCAACCCCATTTTACAGCTAAACGATATAGCCCAATTGAACCATGCCACTCAACAGCAAGAAGTAATAAGAGGTAAAGAGGCCACATCCATTCATCAATAACGCGATCAGCTGAAGCATACGGTCCAATCTTGTCTGGATGAGTCATTATGATGTATATGTGAACTGAGCCTAAGAAAAACATAGTAAAACCTGTAATTACTTGAACTCCCCAAAGGTTTGTATCTTGATGATTCATCATTTTAGCATGAGCTTTAAATGTTTTGTATTGCTTAAATGAGCTTGGAAACTTACGTAGAGCAATTCCTGCATGAACAATAAATATAACAAATATTAGTCCTGCACTAAATGCAACAATTCCAGGATGAGGCTCTTCGAATATATAAGCACCTTCAAACATTTTTGTAATTGTATACATAGCATCTTTTCCAAGTAAAATTGTAGAGACAAAAAACATATGTCCCCACATAAAAAGTGCTAAAATCAAACCAGTTGCACTTTGAAAAAAATCAAGTTTAGCTGGCATACGACTTTTCTTAAGTTGGGAACTTAATCCAACACCTTCAAGTACATTGTTAGTATCTTGCATTTATCGCCTTTTTATTGGTAGGTTGAAAATAAATTTGGTAGTGATGATACCATTAAAAAGTAACATTTTAGGTTAAAAGTACATTATTTATCTTAAAAATATAATAATTTTTATTATTAATAATATAGTGTTAATTTAAGATTAACTTCATCTTATTTTATGAGAATAGTTTATTATTTACGAAGTAAAGCGCCAAAGGCGCTTATGAAATCTATTTAAAAAAATCAAACATATCTTGACGTTGAAATTTCATTACAAGATCAGATGCTGATGCACCTCTTTGATTTCTAATTGATGTATCAGCTTTTTTATCAAGTAGATATTTAGCCATCGCAGCACGATCATCCATAATAGCTTCCATTAGCGGTGTCCAACCAACACCATCAGTTATATTTATATTAATTCCTTTCTCTACAAGGTACTCAACTAAATCCATTTTATCATGGCGAATTGCCATATGTAAGAGTGACCATCCATAATAATTTTGCATGTTAATGTCAATTCCACTCTCTATTAGTTTGTGAATAGTATCACTTTTACCTTTGTATAAAAAGTGATCAACTAAGTCAAAAACTTCGACTTCCTTTGCAAAACCTGCACCCATTATCTCATTTTTTTCAGCCTCATCTAAAGCCTTTAATTTTGATATTGCATCATCTAATGTCATGATTTATCCTAAGTAATTATTTTATAGCTATTGTAGAAGAAAGTATATAAAAGAAGTATAAAAATTGTAGAATTTCGAGGCATTAGCCTCGAATATTATATTTGTGCTAGTTTTACATTAACTGCACATGGTCCTTTTTGACCATCACTTAATTCAAAGTGTACTTTGTCACCTTTATCTATTTTTTCACCTTCAACTTGTGTAGCGTGAACAAATAAATCATCTCCGGGTTCTTGTGGAACAATGAACCCGTACCCTTTCTCTGTGTTATAAAACTTAACAGTACCTTGTTGTTGCATATTTACCTCGTACATATTGGTTTTCAGTCAATATTATAACACGTATAATAATTAAATTGTCCAATAAAAATTAAATTTATTGTATATTAATAATTAAATATTATCATTAATTCATCTTCGTTGCCTTTAATACTTATATTTAGCCTCTTAGAAATTTTTTGTAAAAAAATTATATTAAATGGTAAATTATTATAATTTTTAAGTTTTTCTACTATGTTTTTCTCCATTTTTAAGATAATTTTTTTATTTTTTGCAAAAATAGTTATAAAACGCTCACTTTTTGAACTGTTCAAATTATAGAAAATATCTTTTATATTTAATAAAATAGCTATAAGTACTATTTGTAAGTTATTATTAATATATTGTTTATCTAATTTTTCAAGTTTAATTGAAAAGTTAAGACCTAGTATACGAATTTGTTCATGAAAAATATTTTTTATATTTGTTTCAATAAGTTGTGAACTTATTGTATTAGTATGTAGCTCTTTTATGAGTAATACCAGTCTATTTAACTCATTAATTTGAGACATACCATGTTTTGTTGAGTTTTTTAAATATTTATAGTCAAGTTCACCAGCTTGATAAGCATCTTCTAAATCTTGTATGTTAGCATTAAGTGAGCTAAGTGGTTGCGCAAATTGATGTGACATTATTGACATTAATTTACCAGTTATTGCATGTGGTATGAGTTCTAAAATTGTTTTTTCTAACTCTTCAATTTTAGTCATAAATTTTCTGCCTCTACAAATGTAATTTGATTTTTATTTAAGTAATCTTTAAACTTATTAAACCACTTTGTTGTTAACTCTTTATCATCTGAGATTAATGAAATTGTAACTTCTGCCACTGTTACATTTACAGCAGGAAGTGATGATATTTCAATAGTTGTTGGAACTTCTAACATTAAATCAATTAGGGTATTTTCAGAACATTTTGCACTTAGTGTGCGACGATACTTTGTCTGCTCTTTAGGTATAAATTCATTTAATGCCTGCTCTATCATTGGATGAGCCATTTGTGGAAATCCTGGAACAAAAAAGTATCTCTCATCAAGATAGAAGCCTGACATATTATTTATAGGGTTCTTAAGAAGTTTAGATTCAGTTGGCAAGTAAGCCATTTGAATTCTATGATCTTTTACATCACCAAAACGTTTCTTTATATCATCCATAAACTTTGGATGGTATTGCATTTTTGAATTTCTAAATACATCTGCTGAAATTTTACGAGTTATGTCATCTGGTGTACTACCAATTCCACCAAAACTAAAAAGAATAGCATTTTTGTCATTTTTAGCTTGTAAAAAGCTTTGTTCGATTAGGAGTGAATCATCTTTTATGATGGAAAGGGAGTGTATTTCGTGGTTATATTTATTAAGTGATTTACGCACAAATTCAAAGTGCGCATCTTCACGTCTACCGTTTAAGATTTCTGTGCCAATTATAACAATGTAGAATCTTAATCTTTTAGATTTTACTAAGGATAAACTCATTCATTTCACTTACAATCTCTTCGATTGTTCCCTCACCACTAATTTGCTTTAGTAAGTTTTTAGCTGAGTAAAAATCTTGTATATCTTTTAATGGTTCAGTATAAACGCTCATTCTATTGTTGAAAACTTTAACATTATCATCAGCCCCACGTGCACGACCTAGTACTCTGTCTTTTGCAGTATTTTCACTAACTACAACCTCAACAACATAAGTAAGATTTATATTAGTCTCTTTTTGAAGTAGTTCATCAAATGCGTTCATTTGTTCAATACTTCTTGGAAAACCATCAATTACAATTACATTTTTATCACTATTATTTAATGCACTTACAATTGTATCAAGAACAATGTTTAATGGACAAAGATTACCTTTGCTTACATATCCCTCAATTGTATTACCAAGTTCAGATCCACTAGATGCCTCTGCACGTAGTAGTTCACCAGTTGAGAAGTGTACTATTGTTTCACTATTTTTTTCTGCGATTAACTCTGCATCTGTAGTTTTTCCAGAACCTGGTGCTCCAATAATTAAGAATAGTTGTTTCATGTATTAGTTTTCCTTATTTTTGTTTGTTTCACGCAGTTTTATGTGTAGTTCACGTAACTGCTCTATTGATACCATACTTGGTGCTTCTGTTAGAAGACATTGTGCTTTTTGAGTTTTTGGAAATGCTATAACGTCACGGATACTATCTTTTTTTGTAAGCAACATCACTAATCTATCAAAACCTAAAGCAAAACCACCGTGTGGAGGAGCTCCGAATTTAAGAGCTTCGAGTAAAAATCCAAATTTTTCTTGAGCCTCTTGTTGAGAGATTCCAAGAAGTTTGAAAACTTTTTGTTGAATATCTTCTTTATGTATACGTATACTCCCACCACCGAGTTCTACACCATTTAGTACGATATCATAGGCGATTGATTTAATATCTTCTATCTCTTCTGTATCCATCATTGTTGGCATTGTAAAAGGGTGGTGTAGAGCCTTAATCTTGCTGTTTTCAATTTCAAACATTGGAAAATCTACAACCCATAAAAAGTTAAATTCATTTTTATCAATTAAATTCATCTGTTCAGCAATATGGATACGAAGACGTCCCATGTAATCCCAAACAACTTTTTTAGCTCCTGCTCCAAAGAAAATTATATCTCCAGTTTTAAGCTCAGTTCGCTCAACTAAAGTGTTAACTGCACTTTCACTCATAAATTTAAGTAGCGGACCTTTAAGACCATCTTCTTTCATTTGAAAGTAACCAAGCCCTTGCGCTCCAAATTTGCGAACAAAGTTTTCCATATCTTTAATTTGACGTTTAGAGTAGAAAATATCGCCACCAATTACTTTAAGTGCTTTAATACGGTTGTCTTTTTTATCCTTAGCAATAGAAGCAAAAATTTCATTTGTTGAATCTTCAAACAGATCACTAACTTCAACCATAGCCATGTCATAGCGCATGTCTGGTTTATCGCTACCATATTTTTCCATTGCCTCATCATAGGACATTCTAGGAAAAGGTGCAGTTACTTTGTTTCCAGTTGCTTCAAACATACCAACAATTAAATCTTCAGCAACTTTTATAACATCTTCTTGGTCACAAAAGCTCATCTCAACATCTATCTGAGTAAATTCAGGTTGACGATCAGCTCTTAAGTCCTCATCGCGAAAACATTTTGCAATTTGAAAATATCTATCAAATCCACCAACCATTAAAAGTTGTTTAAATAGCTGTGGAGATTGTGGAAGAGCAAAAAATTGTCCATCTTGTACACGACTAGGTACTAAATAATCACGAGCGCCCTCAGGAGTTGATTTTGTCAAAATTGGAGTCTCAACATCTAAGAAACCTTGTGCATCAAGAACATTACGTGCGGCAATTGCAGCTTTTGAACGAAGTTGAAATGTTTTAAAAGCCTCTTGATTACGAAGTTCTAAGTAACGATAACGTAGACGTGTCTCTTCATTAACATTAGGATCACCTAATGTGAAAGGCATAGGCTCGCTTCTATTTTCGATAATTAATTCATCTATAACAACTTCAATATCACCAGTTGCAAGGCGAGGATTAGTAAGACCAACTCCACGTTTACGAATTTTACCCTTAGCAATTAAAACAAATTCATCACGCACTTCATTAGCTATTTTATGAGCTTCTGCGTTATCAGCAGGATCACAAACAAGTTGGATTAAACCACTTTTATCGCGTAAATCGATAAAAATAATTCCTCCATGATCACGAGAGCTATTAGCCCAACCAGTAAGAGTGACGTTTTCACCCTCATTTGTAGCATTTAAATCAGTATTATAGTGGCTTCGCAAGCATCCTTCCTTGGCAAAAAAAATCTGCGCAATTTTAGCTAAATGTTGCTTTCTTTGAGGTTATATGAAGTATTTATGTTATATTCATTATTAAATTATAAATGCACTTCTTTGTATATGTATTTGCTTTGTGGTTAACTCAGTGAATAGAACATTGATTTTTCCCACTTTTTTTTGCATCATTTAAAGCTCTATTTACATTAACTATAAGTTCATCAAGTGATTTTTTATTTTCATTATGTTCAGAAATTCCAAAGCTAGCTGTAGCTTTATCTACACCATTGAATTTATACATATGAATTCTTCGTCTTAGCTTATCTGCTAATGAAAGAGCATTTTTTTCGTTTGTATGCGCGCTAACAATCATAAATTCATCTGAACCCCATCTACCTACAATATCTGAAGATCTTACGGCTTGGCTCAAAATTTTAGAGACATCTTGTAAGAGTGTATCACCTATATGTTGACCATGTTTATCATTTATTTTTTTAATATTGTCAATATTCATAAGAATAATACTAAAATAGCTCTTGTATCTTTTGACATTATCTTCTTGAAATTCCAAAGTCTCATCAAGTTTTTTTCTACTTGCTAATCCTGTTAATAAATCTGTATCTGATAGTTTTTCTAATTCTTCTTTATGTTTATTAATGAGATGACGACGTTCAGCGAAAAATAGCACTGCAATAACTAATATAAATATAAATTCTATTATAATTTTATAGTCAAAATCCTCTACACTCGTTTTTGCACTGAGATTAAATGGTAAAACAATTAAAAGAAATATCATTAAATGCAATTTCATCATGTCATAATTGTACTATATTTTTAGTCCAAATTCAGTAAGATTACATACTTATTTGTAAAAAGGTGTGTAATGGATGGATTTAAACTTTTTTCAGGGACTGGTCACCCTAAATTTGCAGAAGAGATTTCAAAATCTTTAGATATAGAGTTAGCTAGTGCTAAAATAAAACGTTTTAGTGATGGTGAGATTAGTGTTCAAATCGGTGGTAGTGTACGTGGGCAAGATGTCTATATAGTACAATCAACAAGTGCTCCAGCTAATAATAACTTAATGGAGTTGATGATTATGACAGATGCACTTAAACGAAGTTCAGCTAAGTCAATAACAGCTATAATGCCATACTTTGGCTATGCAAGACAGGATAGAAAGGCAGCTCCTCGTGTTCCAATTACAGCAAAATTAGTTGCCAACCTTTTAGAAAAAGCAGGAATTGATAGAATTGTAACTATTGATTTGCATGCAGGTCAAATTCAAGGTTTTTTTGATATTCCAGTTGATAACCTTTATGGTTCTATTATCTTTTATGATTATATTCGTGCAAAAAATCTTAAAAATCCAATTATTGCTTCGCCAGATATTGGTGGTGTCGCGCGCGCTCGTCATTTTGCTGAAAAATTAGGTTTTGAGATGGTAATTGTAGATAAACATAGAGCAGAAGCAAATGTTTCTGAAGTTATGAATATTATTGGTAATGTGGAAGGTAAAGATGTTATTTTAGTCGATGATATGATTGATACTGCTGGCACAATTGTAAAAGGTGCGGCTGCACTTAAAGCAAAAGGAGCAACTTCAGTTATGGCATGTTGTACGCATGCAGTATTAAGTGGAGAAGCATATTCTAAAATTGAAGATGGTGATTTAGATGAACTTGTAGTATCTGATTCTATTCCATCAAAAAGAGAGTGTGGAAAAGTAAAAATTATATATACGGCACCACTTTTTGCAAAAGTAATTAGTCGTATTCATAATAATGAAAGTGTAAACAGCCTATTTATATGATAAACATTAGAAATTTTTCAATAATTGCACACATTGACCACGGTAAGAGTACATTAGCTGATAGAATTATTCAAGAATGTGGTGCTGTAAGTGATCGTGAACTTGGTAAACAGATGATGGACACTATGGACATTGAACAAGAGCGTGGAATTACAATTAAGGCACAAAGTGTACGGCTTAATTATGTTAAAGATGGAGAGATTTATATTTTAAATCTTATAGATACCCCAGGACACGTTGATTTTAGCTACGAAGTGAGTAAGTCCTTAGCTTCAAGTGATGGAGCACTTTTAATTGTAGATGCCGCACAAGGAGTTGAAGCACAAACTATTGCAAATGTTTACATGGCAATTGATAATGACTTAGAGATAATTCCAGTTTTAAATAAAATTGATTTACCTGCTGCTGATGTTGATAGAGTGTCTGGTGAGATTGAACAAAGTATTGGTATTGACTGTACTGATGCACTTCATGTAAGTGCAAAAAGTGGTATTGGAATTATAGATTTACTTGATGCTATTGTAGATAGAATTCCAGCTCCTGTGGGTGAGCCAGAATCGCCAACAAGAGCTATTATTTATGATAGCTGGTTTGACAATTATCTTGGTTCGCTAGCACTAGTACGGATATTTGATGGAAAAATTACAAAGGGTCAAGAGCTTAAGATTATTAGTAACGGAGAAGTCTACAAGGTATTAAATTTAATGTATCCACATCCTCTTAAGCAACAAGAGACAGCATCAATTGAGTGTGGTGAGATAGGTATTGTTGTTCTTGGAATTAAAACTGTAGGTTCACTATCTGTTGGAGATACTTTCACAGATGCTAAAAATCCAACTACAAATAAAATAGATGATTATGAACCAGCTCGTGCATTTGTTTATGCAGGACTTTATACTATTGATACAGATAAGTTTGAAGATTTACGTGATGCGTTAGAAAAGCTTACGCTAAATGATTCAAGTCTTAGTTATCAACCTGAAACTTCAGTAGCACTTGGCTTTGGCTTTCGTGTTGGTTTTTTAGGAATGCTTCATATGGAAGTAGTTAAAGAGAGATTAGAACGTGAATTTAACCTTGATTTAATAGCTACTGCTCCATCAGTTGTTTATCATGTAACTAAGACAGATGGCAAGAAAATAACTGTAGAAAACCCATCTGAACTTCCTGCTTCAAATCACATTGAAATGATTGAAGAACCATATGTTAGAGCTACTGTAATTACACCAAATGAGTATGTTGGAAATGTAATAACAATGTTAAATAATCGTCGTGGCGTTCAAGAAAAGATGGATTATTTAAATGAAGATAGAGTAATGCTTATGTACTCTATGCCTATGAATGAAATTATTGTTGATTTTTATGATAAATTAAAAAGTGCTACAAAAGGTTATGCTAGTTTTGATTATGAACCAACTGAGTATAAAATTGGCGATTTAGTTCAGCTTGACGTTAAAGTTGCTGGTGATGTTGTTGATGCACTAAGTGTTATTGTACCAAGAGATCAAGCTGAACGTCGTGGTCGTGAGCTTGTTAAAAATATGAAAGAGATTGTGCCTAGGCAGCTTTTTGAAGTTGCTATTCAAGCAAGTTTAGGAAATAAAATTATAGCGCGTGAGACAATAAAGTCTATGGGTAAAAATGTTACAGCTAAATGTTATGGTGGTGACATTACTCGTAAACGTAAGTTATTAGAGAAACAAAAAGCTGGTAAGAAACGAATGAAAGCTATTGGAAGTGTTCAGCTCCCACAAGAAGCATTTATGAGTGTTTTAAAGGTTGATTAAAGTGCACAGTGCTAATAATAGCACCAAAGGTGCGAGGGTACTTTGCCTAAGAGAACTCAGCGTTAGCGTAAATAAAGGAATCTGTTTCCTTTGTCGTATCAAGTAAATGAGATGCTTGTTATGCTCTTCTTTGAGTATAACAGTGCATATTTGTAGAATATGTCAAGAAGAGTTTTTAACGCCAAAAATAACTCACGAAAAGTTTTATAAGGGTATAGAGATAATTAGTTTTTATAGCTATAAAGATATTGAACAACTTTTAAAATTAAAACATACTCCTCTTGGTTATCATATCTATGAACTTTTAGGAAAACTTACATTTAAAAAGTTTGTACAAAATTTTGAATCAAAGAGTAATTTTACATCTATTGCGATTGATGAAAATGTAAAAAGTGGATATTCACATACTGCAATTTTGAATCATTCTCTTAAATGTTCTACAATAAAACCATCTTATAATAAATTGCGTCAGAAAAATGATTTACACTACTCTGAACACAATTTGGAGTGGAGAAAGAAGCATCCAAGGAATTTTTATCTCAAATGGTTTAAAGGAAATAATATAATTTTAGTTGATGATATAAAAACAACAGGGTTAACATTAAAATCTGCGGTAGATATACTTGAAGAAAGCAATAAAGAGGTACAATTCATTATGACGCTTGCAGATGTAAGGAATTAATTTAGTGAAAAGTAAATCAGTTTATGATGAAACACTTACTTTTTTAAATAATACTATTCCTGATGGTTTTTATGCAGAAGATTTTTTGGAACAATATTCAGAAAAATTAAGTATTTATTTAGAAAATAATTTTAATGCAAAACAATTAATAGATAAAAAAGAGATGATACGTCGTGCATTAAAAGAGTATTTTGGTGAATATCATCAAGAGATAATTGTTGTTTTTCATAAAGGAAAACATATAATTATAAAAGAGAAAGCCTCAACACATCAAAAGATAAAAAGTAGAACTGTTTTACAACTTGTTGAAAAATTAAAAGCTTTAGACAAGAATCAATTTCCGAAATTTATAAATGATCAAACTTTTATATTAGGTTCAAATGAACTAAATAGAATTAAAAATGCAGTTGAAATTGATGATACTATATTTAGACATGCTATAAAGCTTGCTGTAAGAAGAGTATTGAACTTGCATGACAGGGATGCAATATTTATAATACAAAACATACTATACGTTAGAAAATTTATGCTTCCTGATACTAATGAAAAAAAGCGTATTGAAAGAAGACTAGATGGTTTTGATTCTAGTATTTTTGATTCAGTAAAAGAAAAATATTTTAATTATGATATTAGTCGTGAGTTAGATGAAAGGCTTGAACAGCTGTTTACGAATGAATTAAATTTTTCTTATATTAAAAATGATTTTTTCTTAAATAATTATTTGCGTTTTTTCCAATATGTGATTGAAGATATGGTGTATCATAAATTTCAAGAAGACAATACTGCACTTGGTTACTTTGTAAACTATTTATTAAGAGAAAATTTTGATGATATGTTGCTATTTGCAGCTTCTCGTTTAGCATATTTAGCATCAATTGATAGTGGTAATTCAAAAAAATTTTTAAGTTATTATGATCGTTTTCAAAGAGATGGTGAGTATAATTCAAAAAAGATTTTAGAGTTGGCTTCAGAACAAGCTAAACATGAAGCTAATATTAGACTACAAGAAAGACATATATCTCAAACTAAACTAGCTATAAAAACAAATTTAAGAAAAAAAGATTTACTTATAGAAGAGCAGAGACAACATACAGAAAAGTTCAATGAATTTCAAAAAACTTCACAAGCAATTTTAAATACTTTAAAGAATAATGATACACATAAAGATGGTATAAATAAGCAATTTTTAAATGAGCGCGAATTAAAGCTAGTTAATGAAAGAGATGCTCTTGATAAGATTACGGAACAAATCAACATTAAAGTACAAAATTTTAAAAAAGACAGACAACTTTTAGATATTGAATTAAAAGAGGAGCTAAAGATAGAAGCAGATTTAGAATCTGAGTTTGAACCAATCATGAAAGAGTATTTAAAAGCTATGGATTGGTTAGCTCGCTCTTTAATTGAAAAAGTTTAATCTATTTAAATCCTAAGATGTAATATGTATTTTTCCCATCTACTTTTTGTAGTTCTACTTTATATTTTTTAGCCCATGTATTAATTTTATCTTTTACATCTTGGAGCTCTTTGTCAAACTTAGATTCACATTTTATTTTTAAATAATCTACTGAGTTGGAGAGTGCTATATGGGCATTATGTGTTTGAAGTGCTATATTTAAATCAGCTATGTGTTTAGCAATTTTGTCATAACCGCGAGTATTATCAATAATACGTTTCATTTGAGAGTGTAAAGAATCGTTATTAGCGTAACCAAGTTGTGTTAACATCGCTTCTAATTTCATTAAAAACCTTTATAAATCAAATATACGAAATTCTACATTTATACACTTAAAATGATTTTAAAAAGAGTACTGTTTTGATTTCATTTTTTGAAATCTATCATTTTCTTCTTTTAATAAATCACTAATATATGGCATCATAACCTCTTTTAAATCCTCATCCCAATGAACAACATTTATCTCTAATATCTGCTTATATTGATCTTTTGTTAATAAATCTGCTATTTTACTTTTTTCAAGAAATTTAAGTAATGATTCTATCTTTTCACTATATCCCATGATACATCCTTTTTTTAGGTGACATTTTACATTAAAAAAATATATCTATATTAAATCAATATGAGATTAATCGTCAAAAATTCATAACCTTACATTTGTAAGGCTGTGATATAATCCCAATCATGATTATAATTCCAGCGCGTGAGCAATCTCAACGTTTTCCTAAAAAAGTTCTAGCAGATATTGGCGGGCTTCCTATGGTTATTCGTACAGCTAAGCAGGTTGAAGCACTTGATTCTGTAGTGATTGCTACAGATTCTTATGAGATAGCTTCTATATGTCAACAACACGGTCTTGAGGTGGTGTTAACATCTACCTCACATAAAAGTGGAACAGACAGAATAAATGAGGCTGCAATAATTTTAAAGCTTAATGATGATGAGCCTATTATAAATGTACAAGCAGATGAGCCATTTATTGAACCATCAATTGTTGAAGCAGTAATTAATAGACTAAAAGTAGCGAAAGAAAATCAAGAATCAAATATATTAATGGTTAGTTGTTACAACTCTATTAACTCAGAATCAGCAGATGATTCAAATTTAGTTAAAGTTGTACTAGACGCGCATCATAACGCTATTTACTTTTCAAGAAGTAAAATTCCATTTTCAAGAGATGGAATAATTTCATATTTTGGACATATTGGTGTTTATGGATTTACAAAAAAGAATTTAGAAAAATTTTGTACATTAGATGATGCACCGATTGAAGATGTAGAAAAATTAGAGCAACTTCGAGCAATTTATCATGGTTTTAAAATTGCCATGGTTAAAGTCAGTGGTACAGGTTTTGGAATTGATACACCTAAAGATTTAGAGCGAGCAAAGGCAATATTTTTAAAATGACTTTTAATAATGCAGTAAAACTTTATGACCTTGATCTTTTTACTTTAGGACAAATGGCAGATGTAAAACGTCAAGAACTGCATGGTAAAAAAAGTTATTTTAATATTAATCGCCACATCAACCCTACAAATATCTGTGTAGATGTCTGTAAGTTTTGTGCATATAGTGCAAGTAGAAAGAATCCAAATCCTTATACTTTAAGTCATGAAGAGATTTTAGATACTGTAAAACAAAGTGTTAATCGCGGAGCTAAAGAAATTCATATTGTCTCAGCTCATAATACTGATGCTGGGTTAGAGTGGTATTTTGAGATGTTTAGTGTTATAAAAAGTGAATTTCCAAATTTGCATATAAAAGCATTGACTGCAGCTGAAATTCATTTTCTATCGACAACATATAATAAAAGTTATGATGAAGTTATAGACTTAATGATTGAAAATGGAGTTGATTCCATGCCAGGTGGTGGAGCTGAAATTTTTAATGAGGGTGTAAGAGATTTTATCTGTAAAGGTAAAGTAAACTCACAACAGTGGCTAGAGATACATAGATTATGGCATAAACGTGGGCGAAAATCAAATGCAACAATGCTATTTGGTCACGTTGAAAAACGAGAACATAGAGTAGATCATATGTTTAGACTTCGAGCTTTACAAGAGGAGAGTGGTGGATTTAATGCGTTTATTCCACTTGTTTATCAGACGCAAAATAATTATTTAAATGTAAAAGAGGCAATTACTGCGCATGAGATTTTAAAGACTATGGCAATTAGTCGTTTGGTTTTAGATAATATTCCAAACTTAAAAGCTTACTGGGTGACTTCTACTATTAATCTCGCACTGCTTTCTCAAGAGTTTGGTGCAAATGATTTAGATGGAACAATTGAAAAAGAATCAATAAATTCAGCAGCAGGTGCTAATAGTGCCAATGGAATAGCATTGAATGAGTTTGTAATGATGATTAAAGATAGTGGTTTTACTCCAGTTGAGCGAGATAGTTTATATAATGAATTAAAGCAATGGTAACTCTTTTTTCTTGTTGCTCCTGTGTTGGGAGATACATAATGGTTAGTTGTATAAATTAGCTTTCTAACAGAATCTGGATACTTGAAAAAGTTGAAAGTTCAGCCCAATGAGTTTGACAAGAGGCTGTAATATTTTGATATTTTTTACACTTTTACATAGATTAAAAGATATACCTTGTGATTCAATATTTATATAACAGACTATAAGGTCTGTTATTATATAAGTGCGATATTTTAACCTACTTCAATATCTTCAGGCTCTTTTTGTACCATTTCACCAATTGAACGCATAGAAATAGTAATATCTTCTCTATATTTTTTTTCTCTAAACGATGGTGATTTTACAGAACCATTTTTCATTCCAAGTTTATATATCTCTTCATTTAAGAAATGTTCATCAAACTCTTTTGTAAATGGCATATCCCATGTAATACAACCAATACTAGGACAAATTGCAGCACATTGAGGGTCATCAAATACTCCAACGCACTCTATACATTTTTCTGGTTGAACATAGTAACGACTTTCTCCCATTGGATTATTCATATCATCTACAATAGCATTAACAGGACAATTTTGTAGACATGCATCACATGTTATACATGTATCATCAATAATTACAGACATTTTATTACCTTAGTTATATAGTTTTTAGGTGCTTCATCAGTACTTACAATTACAGTTTTTAGATACTCATTAATATGGTTATCATAATTAACGCAACTATTAGTAATTAAAACAGCCATTATTCAGCCTTTTGTTTAGTTTTATGAAATATTCTAAGTAACCACATAGGCGTGTTCTCTTTAAGCATATTATGTATTTGCGATATTGCATCAACAATTTGTTCACCATTAGCTACTCTTACAGGGTGTATACCAGCTGATTGAACCATTTTAGAAGCTGTAGGCCCTATTTGAGTACAATACATGATGTCTGCATCCTCAATAGTTTGAATTTTATAGTTAAGTTTTTCTTGTTCATTTTCAATTTCTTGTGAACTGTCAATTAATTTAACTAAATTAAAATTGTCTCTATCAATCTCAAAAAGATAAAATATTTTTGACCATCCAAAATGTTGATCAATAGTTTTACCATCTGATGATGCAAATGCAATTTTCATAATACTAAAATGAATCTGCTACGTTAGCATGATTCTTTCTAACATCTATACTAATCTCTTCTAAAAAAGCTTGTGCTTTTACAGTCGGAAGCATTAAACCTTTTTTCTTATGTTCACGTATTTTATATATTTTAGCTTCATTACCATTTGCATAATAATCATTGAAATCAACAGTAAAAGGCATATCCCAGACAATTGAACCTTCTGTTGGACATGCTTCTGCACACCTTGGTGCATCGGCATGACCAACACATTCAACACAAGTCTCTGGTTTTACATAAAAACGCTCACCCTCATAAGGATTTTTTTCATTATCATCACTTAGTATTGCAGCAACTGGACACTCTGGTTCACAGGCGTCACAATTAATACACTCTTCTGTAATCATTACTGACATATCTATTCCTTTAATTGTTATTGAAATGTAATTTGCATTTTTTATTCTTAACTATATGTTCTTATATGGTGATGTTCTATTTTGGGTTCAATATTAATATCAATTCCACGTATTAAGATTGCTGCACTATCTCCATTTTTTAAATTAAGTAAATCAAAAGAATCAGTTGTAATTAATGATACAACTTTTCCCATTTGGCTGTCAAAAGTTAGTTCACATAGTGGTTCACTTCTTCTAATTTCTTTTAAATAAGCAGGTAAACAGTTCTCTACAGAGACCTGTTTTGTACAATCTTTTGCGACACATACAGAAGCTTCTTGGAAATTACAATATATAGTATCTCCAACATCTAACCATTGTGGTAATTTTGATTTTATTATTTTCATTTTCACATTGTCACTTTGAACATAAATATATGAAACAACACCTAAGTCTTTAATCTCTTCAACTTTTGCTTCTATTTGGTTCATGTTTAAATCCTTACATCAAATAAAGTACGACATTTTTGTCTATCATTGTTTCAAAATGTTCTAGTATCATATCAGCAGTTGATGTAGACCCTAAATGACATCCAGAACATGCACCTAAATAGTTAAGCCATATTTGTGGTTTCTCACCATCAATGTAATTAATTAGCTCAATTCCACCATTATCTGCTTCTAAAGTTGGTTTAATTTTATTTTTTATTAAATTTTCAACTAATAAACTTTGTTGCTCATATGTTAATAGTCTAAATTCATTATTACGTTCAGTAGCGATGCTGGCATTACTTACAAAGGTTATAATCTCTTGTGCTTGTTTATTATTATTATGGGCTGCAGTTATTAGGTAACGCATAGCTTGCTTAATATTGCCTTTTTGTCTGTATAGCATACCAGCTTTAAGTTGAGCATTAATGTTTCCAATATCGGCTGCTTTTGTGTAGTACTCTAAAGCTTTTTCTGAATCAGAATTGCCATAAATACCTTTTTCATAGAATATAGCAAGGCTGTTTAGTGCATTGTTATTGCCTTTTTTAGCAGCTTTTTCAAATAGAGAAAATGCCATTTCATTGTCTCTTTGACAACCAGCACCTTTCATATGCATCATTGCTAAATTAACCATTGCATTTGGATTCTCATCTGCGATAGTTTTAAACAGTTCATAAGCTTCATTGTAATTTTTTGATTCATAAGCTGAAACAGCTTTGTCAAATTGATATGTCATCTCTTTTATCTCCTAAATATTTATAACCTTTAGAAGCAATGTGCATTTGATATTCTAGAATTGAATATGCATATTATTAAAAAATGAGACAAGGAGTTTGTTATGTATAAAGAATCTTTTAAAAATGAGATTATTACTTCAGAAATGGAGCAAATAAAATCTATGATTGCAAAATCTATTACTCAGCGTGATAGTATTAAAAATGAAATGGAAGTTTGGTATATCAATAACCCCAAAAAGCATTTTCCTAAGATGGAGACGCTTTTTTTTACAGATACAACACTATCTGAGTTAGATAGTTCATATAAACGTTTATGGGATTATCATAATAAAAAATGAGTTACTCTAAAAAAGCACGTTTAATTGAAAATATCGATAAAATTGAGCAGTATGATCCAATATTGAAAAAAGATAATTTTCAAGAAAATGAGCCACATTGGAGGATGCTAAGTAAAAATACAATTAGTCTTTTTCAAGTATTAATTGATCAAAATCTTTCTGATTTAGTAAATGTACTTGAACATTACCCTAAATATACGCAGTGGGTTTGTGAACATTTTCGTTATGCTTATAGTTATAGTGAAAATGAAGCAAATATTAGCTCAGCTTCTAAACTTCTTTTTCTTGGTGAGCCATATTTTTCTAAACAGTTTGTTAGAAATGTTATTAGAAAATTGCCAAAATTAGATGATTTAGATATAAAAGAGATAAGCGAGTTTTCACTAAAACTAGAAGAAGAGTGTAGAAGCTGGCATCCAATAATTATAAATCACTATTACGACGCTATTATACATAGTATTGAACAATTAAATTTGCATCCTCTTCAAGTAATAGTCTTAAAAAAGCCAATGTTAAATATAGTTCGTCAAGATACTTTTAAATATGATGCTGAAGATAGAGATGCTATACTAGATATTCCATATATGAATTAGGAGAATAATATGAATTATGAAACAATTAAAAAAGAGTTACTAAAAGAGGCAAGAAATGCATTTGAAACTGCTTGCACACTTCGTGATAATCAGCGTATAGAAGTATATATAAATGATCAAAATGTAAAAGTATCAGATGTCTTAGAAGAGAGTGATCAAGTTTTATATACATCTAATAGAATCTTATGTTATCAAGTTTTTGGACATGACTATTTAGAGGGAGAAATAAAAACATGGATAGATTATGCTAGAGAAATAAAACAGCCTCAAGATGGAGTGCCATTAGAAGAACCATCAAATATTGAAAAATCTATACAAGAGTTAGTAGATGAATTAGCTTTAAAAAGTGCAGTAGAAAAAAATGATGTAAGCTCTTTTGAGGTATTTGCTAATCTTCCTGTAGATTTACTTGGAACAATTGAACATGAAATTATAGAGTATTGGTGGAGTGCTGATGAGGAAGAAAATGGTAAAAAATTGGCATTATTACAGATAGATGAAGCGATTGCTAGTCTGTATAAAGATTGATTTGAACTCTATAAATTTAATTTATTGAGTTAGGTGCTGCTTGTTTTACTATCATAACTAGCTGGTATTATAACTGTTTAGATGTCATTTTATGAAAATAGTAATAAAGTCCAACTGCAGCTAATACTCCAAATGGTAAAACAATAAACCAATACTCTTTTGTAATATGAATTATTTTTAAAATTTCTTGTCCAAAAATGTAAGCAAGGATTATAGTGATACTAGCCCATACCATAGCACTTAAAAAATTTATTATAGCAAAAAGTTTTCCACTATAGCGTGTTACTCCTATTGCCATTGGAATTACTGTTCGTAATCCATACATATATCGTTGAACAAAAATTATAGGCCAACCATATTTTCGTAATAGTAGATGTGCTAATGCAAACTTTCTTCTTTGTGAACGAAGCTGCTTATGGATATATTTTTTATTGTATCGACCTATATAAAAATATATTTGATCTCCAGTAAACCCGCCAAGACCAGCAACAAGTATAGCAATAGGAATCCACATATCACCGGTGTGACTCATCACACCGGCCATAACAAGACCGGTTTCACCTTCCATTATACTCCATACAAAAAGTATAATGTAGCCATATTCTTTTAGTAAATCAACAAAAAAACTTTCCATTTATGCTACTTTATCACTCAAAATTTAGCATTTTTTTCGCCTGCATCATATCTTTATCTCCACGTCCTGAAAGATTAACGATAATCATTTTAGCTTTAATATTGTCCATTTTTTTTAGATAGGCAATTGCATGGGCGCTTTCAAATGCTGGTATGATACCCTCAGAACGGCTAAGCCAGACAAATGCTTCAAGTGCTTCATCATCTGTTACATTATCATATTTTACATTTTTATTATCGAAATGAAAAGAGTGTTCAGGTCCAATTCCTGGGTAATCAAGTCCTGCTGAAATTGAGTGAGCTTCTATAACCTGTCCTTCATCATCTTGCAATAGGTAACTCATTTGACCATGAAGTACTCCAGGTGAGCCCTTTTTAAGACTACAACCATGTTTATTAGTATTAACTCCGAGTCCACCAGCTTCAATTCCAATACATTCAACTTCTTTATCTTCTAGGAAGTGATGAAACATTCCAATAGCATTACTTCCACCACCAATACAGGCAATTACATGATCTGGTAATCTATTCTCATACTTTAGGATTTGTTCTCTTGCTTCATAACCTATAATTGCTTGAAAATCTCGAACCATCATTGGATATGGATGAGGTCCTGCTACTGTTCCTATTACATAGTAAGTATCTCTAGCGTTTGTAACCCAGTGACGGATTGCATCATTCATGGCATCTTTTAGAGTCTGACTTCCGCTTGTAACAGGATGAACACGAGCTCCTAAAAGTTTCATTCTAAAAACATTTAGCTCTTGACGTTTAACATCTTTTGCACCCATAAAAACATCACACTCTAAGCCCATGAGAGCAGCAATAGTAGCAGTAGCAACGCCGTGTTGACCAGCGCCAGTCTCTGCAATTATTTTTTTCTTTCCCATACGTTTAGCAATTAATCCTTGTGCAATTGTATTATTTACTTTATGTGCACCTGTATGGTTAAGATCTTCGCGTTTAATATATATTTTTGCATCAAGTTCATTTGAGATGTTTTCTGCAAAAAAGAGTGGAGTAGGGCGACCAACATACGCTTTTAATATTTTATTAAACTCTTTCCAAAAGCTTTCATCTTCACGTATCTCTTTGTAAATTTCATTAAGATGAATAAGCTGTGGCATTAGAGTCTCAGGAACATACCTACCACCATGGATTCCAAAGTGTCCATTGTAATCTGGGTCAAATTGTGATTTATGAGGTCTATACACTTTATAAATTCTCTAGTACAGTATAAATTTTTGTATGAGCACTCAACTTCTTTTGTGCATCTTCAAAATTTAAGTTCATAATAAAACAAGCTTCAACACATTCTGCTTTTACTTTTTTAATTAATGTAGCAGCCGCAGTTGCTGTTCCACCAGTTGCCATTAAATCGTCAATTAATAAAACACGCGCGCCCTCTTTATTTGTAAAGGCATCAATGTGAACCTCTATTTCATCTGTTCCATACTCTAAATCATAAGATTCTGAGATTGTAGTATATGGTAATTTACCCTTTTTACGAATTGGAACAAAGCCTATATTTAACATTTGTGCTAAAGCTGCACCAAATATAAAACCGCGTGCATCAATTCCAGCTATAAAATCTAAGTTATATCCGTTATATCGTTTGTGTAGATGTTTCATTAAAACACCAAAAGCTTCTGCATTACTTAGTAGAGTTGTAATATCTTTGAAAAGTATTCCCTCTTTTGGAAAATTAGGAATATCTCTTATTGACGATAAGAGTACTTTTTTATCTTCTTCTGAAAGTGCCATTTGTTACCTTTATAATAGAGCTTCTATCCTAGACTCAAGCTCTTTAATTGATGATCTAGAGCGTTCAACTTCAATACGATGTTGAGCATTTCTCTGTTTTAATGCTTTCATATCATTACGTATCTTTGTTAATTCATCTGTTAATATATCAATGTTTCCTAGTGAACGTTGAAGCTGTATCTGATATTTACGAATGAGTATCTCTGCTTCTTGTAGAGTCAGTTTCATCATATCACTATTACGTTTTTCTTGAATATTCAGATTTTTGAAATAGAACATTTTAATTGCTAAATATAGAGATATAATAGCAACTATTGTATAAAATGACCATTCAAAGAACATTATTAATCCTCAATTTTATTTACACGACCAGTGTGTCTGCCACCTTCAAAAGATGAACTAAGCCAAGCCTCAATTATAGTTTCAGCTACACCAAAACCAATAACACGCTCACCAAAACACAATATATTAGCATTGTTATGAGACCTTGCCATTGATGCTGTGAAAGCATCAGTACATAACGCTGCGCGAATACCTTTAAATTTATTGGCGGTCATACTCATACCAATTCCAGTTCCACAAATTAAAATACCCTGAGAAGTTGCATCTTCTAAAACTGCATTAGATACTTTTTTTGCATAATCTGGGTAATCAACACGCTCTTTATCAAACGGACCTAAATCTATTACTTCATGACCACGAGTCTTTAGTATCTCTTTTGTATAATTTTTTAAATCTAGCCCAGCATGATCGGTTGCAATGTAAAACTTCATCTATTTCCTTTAATTTATTAGTAACCAATTATTTAATAAAAAACGTACAGGTTCAAATAGAACAACACCAGCAGGTGTCGCTAAAATAACAACAATGATAATCATTCCATATGGTTCAGCTTTTTGCATTAAAAGTGCAGCTTTATCAAAACCAAGTTTAATTAATAGATACCTTAAAATATGCGAGCCATCAAATTGTGGGATAGGCCATAGATTAAAAATACCTAGAACCGTATTATATATAATTAATTGAACTAATACTACATATGGAATAGTTTCTATAAAACCATCTGGTTTATCTAAAAATGAAAGTATAATTGAACTAGCTATTGCTATTGTAAAATTATACGCAATTCCCGCAGCACTTACTGCAATTGCTGCGTTATAACCACCGTTTTTCATCACTTTTTTTACATCTATTGGTACAGGTTTTGCCCAACCAAATAGAAATGGCATATTTGATATAAATAGTATAAGTGGTAAAACTATAGTTCCAATTATATCTACATGGACAATAGGGTTTAAGCTTAATCTTCCAGCATTTTTTGCTGTATCATCACCATAATACCATGCAACTTTTCCATGCATAATTTCATGTCCAATTATAGCTATAACTAAGGCAACAATAGCAGAGAGTGCTTTTAGAACATCAAAAACACTATAATCCACTCTATATTCCCTCTAATTCTTCAACAGTTTTTCCAACTCTATTCCAACGAATACTATAATCATCATCAATGCTCATGTAGATAAACCATGGAGTTCCCTCAACTAAACCATAAGGTACAGTCCCCCAAAAGCGACTATCATTTGAGTGATCTCTATTATCTCCCATCATAAAGTATTCATTTTCAGGAACACGAATAGGCATAAATTCAAATACCTGAGGTGGATAACCGCTCTCAGAAGTAATACTATTATCATTATGGATTCCAGGATGCTCTTTTTTGTAAGGGTTTTTAATCCATAATCTATCAAACATAGCTATAATATCCTCTTTTTTATAGTTTTCTCTAACATAGTTATCACCCTCATTAGGATGAAGATAGAGTGTTTTATTATTTAAAAAAAGTTCATCACCACCAACTGCTACACAGCGTTTTACATAGTGTGTTTTATGATTTAGTGGGTATCTAAAAATTACTATATCACCACGTTTTGGTTTGTCACCATCTACAATGTGTCCATCAGTCCCAGGCACTAGTGGAACTTCAAGCCATGGAATATGTGGTGTAGGTACTCCATAGACAAACTTTTTTACAAATAGGTTGTCACCAATTAAAAGGGTATTTTTCATAGAGCCACTTGGAATTATAAAAGCTTGCGCTCCAAAAAATATAATTGTAAGTACAATAATTACTGTACCAGTCCATGAATTTGCAAAGCCATAAAGTTTTATATACCATTTTTTATCTATTTTATTCTCTTGACTCATTTATTTTCTCTTTTTTGCAGATTTGTATGTATTTGAAAGTAGCATAGCGATTGTCATAGGTCCTACACCACCTGGAACAGGAGTTATAAAACTAGCTTTTTTACTAATTGCATTATAGTCACAATCACCAACTAATTTGCCATCATCTGTTTTATTGATTCCAATGTCAACAATAATTACATCGTCTTTAACCATGTCGTCTGTAATTAAATTTTGTTTACCAACACCAACTAGCAAAATATCAGCATGAATTGTATGAGCTTTTAAATTTTTTGTATGAATGTGGCAGATGTCAACGGTTGCACCAGCATTTAAAAGTAGACTAGCCATAGGTTTACCAACAATATTACTTGCCCCTACAACAACAGCGTTCATACCTTTTACATCTAGCTTGTATTCTTCTAAAAGCCGCATAACACCAAGTGGAGTACACGGTACAAAACCATCAAGTCCAGAGCTTAATCTACCAACATTGAATGGATGAAAACCATCTACATCTTTGTGTGGTGCAACTGTCTCTAAAATTTGATTTGTATCTATGTGTGATGGAAGTGGAAGTTGAATTAAAATACCATCAATGTTTGGATTGTCGTTCATCATCTTAATTGTATCTATAATTGCATCTTGATTAATGCTATCTGGCATTTCGTGTGTAATTGAGTATATACCAACATCTTCACATGCTTTTTTCTTCATGCCAACATAAACATGGCTAGCTGGGTCATTACCAACAAGTAAAACAGCCAAACCTGGAACAATTCCACGTTCTTGTTTAAGGTCACTAATATCGCGTCCGACGTCATTTTTAATTTTTTTTGAGAGTGCTTTACCATCTAGTAATTGCATATTTTCCTCAGGATAAATAAATAGTTTCAGAATGATAGCGAAAATGGTTTTAAAGAAAGTCTGTTAAGGGTAAATTTGCTGTATTTAAGCTTATGATATAATCACGTATTAGGAAAAAGGAAATCTATTTTGTGCAGATATACTCTTTTTTTATTACTTCTTCTTAATTCACTTTTTGCAGAATCATTTATTACTGAAGAGGAGTATGGTAAATACCTTTATAGTAATCCAAGAGGTGTTAGTTGTGCTGCTTGTCACGGTATAGATGCTAAGGGAAAGGTAATTGCTACTTATTTTGATAAGGGTACTCCTAAAAAATTAGAGACTTATGCAATTACAAATTTAGACTATAAACATTTTGCAAGAGCGCTTAGAAAACAAAAAGGTGTAATGCCTAGGTACTATTTAAGTGATAAAGAAACAGCTGCACTTTATAACTATATTCGAGGTTTATAAAAATGATAATTAAAAATATTGAACATATTGTTAAATTAGCAGAAAATAATGATTTAGAGGCAATTGAGAAATTAACTATAGTACAAGAGCGTGAGCAAAATAGGGCACTTAATTTTAGAAGCGCACTTATGATCTCAGCTCATAATGCAAAGCATCTAAATAAGATTGATACTCTAAATACCGGATGTGCTATGATTAATCTTGAAGATGGTGTAGCTAAAGAGAAAAAACCTCTAGCATTACGTCTATGCGCTCTATTTTTAAGTAAATTACCAACATGTAAAAAGAAATTGGTAGTAAGAGTTAATGAATTAGATAATGGTGGTGAAGAGGAGATTTTATATTTAAATAAATTTAAGCCAGATGCTATTCGCATACCAAAAATTGAAACTACTCAAGATGTTGTTCGGGCTCTTAAATTAATTGATGAATCAATAGAAGTACATCTTTCCATTGAAACTTCTAAGGCTTGGTTAAATTTACAAGATTTGCGTGTGGATGATAGAGTAAAAGTTTTTTATCTTGGAATATTAGATTTATTAGCTGATTTAAAACTGCCTCTTTCTTTACTTACTCCTGAAAATCATACTATACACTCAATATTGTCGCAATTCCTGTTAACATCGTCAGCATTAGGTGTAAAACCTGTCTCATTTGTTTATCAGTACCATAAAAATATGCAAGGTTTTGAGCAGTGGTTAGAGATTGAAGAGCAAATGGGATTTTTAGCAAAGGGGTGCATATCACCAGAACAAGCTATAAGAGCAGATGATGTTTTTGGTATTTCATTAGCCGCACTCTCAGAAGCACACTATATTGTGGTAGAATTTGAGAAGAAACGTAAAGAGGGTAATACTGGTTTTGTTGATGAGAAGCTAGGATTTATAGATGAGCCTATATATAAAGGTGCTAGAGCATTGTTAGAACTGGGAGAAAAATAAATTATGAAATTTTTTGTTTTAATAGTATTTCTATTTACAAGCTTGCATGCGATTAATTTTTCACAAATGAGTACGCAAGAGTTAATTGTACTTGTTGGTTATGTTAAAAGTGCTGATAGTAGTGCTTTAAAAAAAGAGCTCAAAACTAGAGTATCAAGTATGAGTGAAAAAGAGAAAAAAGATTATCAGATGGCACTAGAACGTGAACGAAAAAAAAAGTAAAATTTTACTTTTAGAAGATGATCTTCTCTTGTGTGAAACGTTAGAAGATTTTTTAACTTCTAAAAATTTTGATGTTGATGTTGTATATGATGGTGAGATTGCATTAGAATCAGCATATGAAAAAAGTTATGATCTTTTTTTGTTTGATGTAAAAGTTCCATCTATTAATGGTTTTGATCTTTTGTATGAACTTAGAAGTAAAGGTGTGACTACTCCTGCTATTTTTATGACATCTCTTAACTCTGTTGATAACCTTTCAAAGGGTTTCGAAAGTGGTGCAGATGATTATCTTCGAAAACCATTTGAACTTAAAGAGTTGTTAGTGCGCGCACAAAATATTTTGAAAAGAGAGTTTTTCCATGCAAAAGTTCAAGCTATAGAGTTAGGAGACAATCTGATATATGAACCACTTAATAATAGGCTAATAAAAGATGGTACTGAGATTACATTACGTTTAAAGGAGCTAAAACTACTCTCCATATTTTTGAAACATCAAAATGAATTACAATCTCATGATGCTATCTATGAAGCTCTTTGGGATTATGAAGAGACGCCTAGTGAGACATCTTTACGCACATATATTAAAAATCTTAGAAAAATTATTGGTAAAGATAGAATAGCTAGCATAAAAGGTTACGGATACAAATTTGTCTCACTCTGAAAAGCAAACTCTTAAAAATTTTGTTTCACTATATGCACTTTTAAGTTTTTCAATATTACTTTTGATTTCAATTTTGTATTTTGATTTTGAAAGAGATTTTATGCTTCGTAAAAAACAGGTTTTACTTGAAGAATATGCAAAAGAGTTAATCCAAAATTTAAAATATGTACATATAAATTTAGATAAAACACGTAAATATCCAAGAAGTAAAAATTATAAATCAGCGATTTTTGATAGTAGTAAAAAGCTTATTTTTTCTACATTAGAAAATAAAAAAGTAAACCTAGAAGATAAGTTGTATAAGACTGAAAATATTATCCACTTTATTAAACAACCAAGTTCATACTACTTGGGTTCCTATTATGTAGTTGTTGAGATAGTAGATGATGAGCTTTGGTTAAATATGGTATATAAAAAACTATTTATCTATGCAGGGTCTCTGTTTTTTATATTTTTAATTATTGGATATTTTTTATCAAGACTTTTTTTGCGACCGATGAGAGATGCAATTGAGATGCTTGAACACTTTATTCAAGATACAACACATGAACTTAATACACCAATTAGTACAATTAATATGAATATAGAGATGTTAGATTCTAAGATACTCGATGAGAAGAGCAAGATTAAAATAGATAGAATTAAGATAGCTTCACAAACATTAAGTCATCTTTATGATGATTTGAGTTTTTTACTTTTAAATCATAAGGTTATATCAAATGATGAAGAGCTTAATTTAAAAAAATTAATTGAGCAACGTTTAAACTATTTTGAACAGATAGCTAATGTTAAAAAAGTTAGTTTAAACTTTATATGTAATACAGAACAATCAATTATAATAGATAAAAAGAAGATTACAAAACTTTTAGATAATTTAATTTCTAATGCTATTAAGTACAATAAAATATCTGGCAATGTAACAGTTATTTTAGATGAAAAGTCTATTTCAATTAAAGATAGCGGACAGGGTATAAAGAAACGAAATTTAAAGGCTGTATTCGATAGGTTTGAGAGATTTAACTATGCACAGGGAGGTTTTGGAATAGGACTTCATATTGTTAATGTTATTGCTAAAGAGTATAGACTAAATATAGATATAGAATCAAAAGAGAATATTGGTACTAAAGTGAGTATAAGATGGTAAAAAAAGTATTTTTTGCTTTACTATTAGTAAGTACATTGAATGCTAGTATTTTTGAGACAAATTGTGCATCTTGTCATAAATCTTTTCCTGTAGAGATTGATAAATTTTTATATAGGTATATATTAAAATATAGCAGTGAAGAGAGTGTTAAAATTGCATTAATTGAGTATCTTAAAAATCCAACAAAAGGTAAAAGTGTAATGCCAGAACCATTTATTTTACGTTTTGGAATTAAAAAACGTTCAACGTTAAGTAATATTGAACTTAAGCGTGCAATAGATGATTATTGGTTAATGTATAAAATTAATGGAACTCTTTATTAGAATTTTAATATTTTTTATTAAATCGTGCTGCTTGTTCCATGTGTGATGATTGAAGAAATTTTTTACTTTTTTGCATTTGTGCCATTTTTTGACGAGTTACATTTCGTTCACCTTCAAATAGAGTGATAGCTTGTGCTATTAAAGCTGAACCCTTTTGTTTATCTTCTATGGATTCTAATTCATCAACACTATTTAAAAGTTTTATAACCTTTTCAATGTCTTTTTTGACAAGTGCAACTGTGAAACTGTTAATCCAGCTCATTTTGCATACTTTCACGCCATGCTTCAAGTAGACCTTTTACAACACCATTTACTGTAGTTAACTTAGCCACTTCATTATGAGCATTTGCTTCACTTAATAGTTGAAGTTGATAAGCATATAAACCATTTAAGTACTCAGCAATTTCAGGGGAATTGTCATAATCTAATGTATGGATTAGCTCAGTAAAAATTGCAGAAGCACGGTTTATCCAGTAAACACGCTTTTCAATATCATTTTTTTCAATAGACCTACGTGCTCTTGTTGTAAATCGTAAGATTCCTTCGTATAGCATTTCTACAAGTTTGAACGGTGATTCAACCTGTATACTATTTTGCTGATACGTATTATAAGCTAAATTTGTTTGCATAATTTTCCCCTTATATGCTTAAATTATTTGGCGTTTGCTGCTGCATCTATTTGCGACTGCAATGCATTAAAACTTTGGTTTAAACTACTTATAATTGAATCATAAGCTGCAAATCTATTAGCCATGATATTATATTTATCATCAAGTCTTGAAATTGCTTTTAGACGCTCTTCTTCAAGGCTCTTAGCAGAGGTGTCAAGATTTTGCTCAAATGTTGATAGTATTCCAGTAGATGAATTTAAATATCCATCTAACTTTTCATTTAAGTTAAAAAATACACCATCTAGTCTTACATCCTCACCATTTATAGTGGCACTTTTTCCTTTAAAAAAGTTTTCAACTACTGTGGAATCTTTATTTAATTCACTTGTCAAAATACCTTTATTAAACTCCATAATTCCAGCTTCATTTAGACTTAATCCAAATGTATTTAATGATTGATTATCAGCGTTTACATACAAAATTTCTCTATTTATGTCTGACCTAAGTCTTGTTATTGTACTCTCACCTTGAAAGATACCACTTTCACCTGTATCAACATCAAATTTTGTGATTTCAGTCAAATTAGCCATTAAATCATTATAGGCAGTTACAAAACCCTCTAATTGACTCTCTATTCCACTTGTATCTTGCGTTATTTGAATACTTACTTCCTTGCCAGTAGCTGTGACTTCTGTCAAGTTAAGTGTTAATCCAGTGACTATATCATCGACAGAATTTGTATTTCTTTTAACAGAAGCTCCATTATATGTAAATTCTGCATCTGTAGCAGATTGTAGAACGTTTGTATAAGTAGCTCCTGCAATATCTGTAAATCCTGTATTTAATCCTGCAGCTTCGGTCTTTAATGTTGGTTGATTTGTAGATGTGCCATCACCAGATTTTAAATAAAGTTGAAATTGATTTGTGCCAGTTTGTACAACACTAGCTTGAACTTTACCATTTAGGGTTGTATCTTGATTTATAAGGTCAGCCATTCCCTGTAGTGATGTACCAGATGCTACACTTACAGAATAGTCAACACTGTTTACTGTTAGAGTTAAACTTGTAGCTGATGAAGCGATAGATGATGATGCTGAAGTAAAGTTTGCAGATTTCATTGCGTTATCATCATCTAATCCAATGTTTAAATTAGTCCCCTCAACCATGGTGACACTATTTTCAAAACCTGTATCTTTACCTTTTACAATCAATCTATATTGATCAGTATCTGTTTTTAAAACAGATGCTGTAATATGCGCACTGGCTGCTTCATTTATTTTAGTAGCTAACTCTTCTAGTGTTGTTGCTGCTGTAATATCATCTATAAAATAACTATTATTTCCAACTGAAATCGATAGTGATGAATTACCAGTTGCCACTGCTGATTCTTTTGTACTAAATGTTTGTGATTGTACAATTTGTTCTTGTGCTAACTGATTTACATCTAAGGTTATGGTTTGTACGGATACACCAGCACTCACTGTTGCACTAACTCCATCTCCTGTAACTGTAGATGAACGCTCCAAATAAAGTTGATCTTCACCTAAGGATTTCATATAGCTTTGAGCAGTATTAGCAAGTCCTGAAAGAGTGACCATAGCAGCTTTTTCTTCACTGTTTTTTTCTATGTTATTTTCTATCGGTTTTACTTGACCAGCTTCATCAGCTGCTCGTAATTGCTCAATTATATCAAAACTTAAAGCTCCATCACTTCCAAGTCCTAAAGATTGTAATGCAGGCATGATTTATCCCTTTTGATCGAATATACTACCAACAACCTCACGCATTTTTGACATTAATTGCATCGCCTCATCTGATGGGTATTTACGTATAATCTGATCATTTTTTACATCCACAACTGAGACATAAAATGTTTTAGCTTCTTCTTGAAAGCCAAACTTTATGTCACTGTTCATTGGAGCCATTTCTTTATTTAAGGCTGCTACAATGTTCTGTAACTCCTGTTTTAGATCTTTTTGATTTGCTTTTTCTGTATCAACCTTAACTTCTTTTGCAACACTTTGCTCAACTTTTTTATTTTGTTCTTGATTTACACCCTTAGCTGGTGCAGAGACATTGCTCGGTTGTAGCGTGGTTGGTACGCCATTTTGAATCTGCATAATTTGTCCTTTAGTGAGTTTATATAATATTAACATCGACATTTTTTAAAATTATTTTAGTAGTATACTTCAATTTTAATTTGAGAGGTTTATTTGAAACGATATTTACATACACTTAGAATAGAACCATTAATAGCTCGTTTGAGTTTAATTCAGTTTATAAGTTATTTTGCTGCTTGGTTCTCACACGTAGCAGTTTTTACTCTTTTGGTTCAAATGAACGCATCTGCCTTTGTAATTGCGCTTGCAGCTTCAATGCAATTTTTACCAGGAGTGATACTAGCTCCTTTTAGTGGTGCTTTAATAGACTATTTACGTCCAAAACCTTTAATGATTATACTTTTAATTATTGAAATATTTGCAACTTTAATGTTTTTATTTGTTCAAAATACTGAACATATTTGGATGTTATTAGCATTACTATTTATACGAATGGGAGCAGCAAGTTTTTATTTTACTGTTGAAATGGCACTACTACCTCGTATTTCAAAACCATTAAACCTACAAAATATCAATGAAATTCATTCTCTAATTTGGTCATTTAGTTATACATTTGGTATGGCACTCAGTGGTTTAGTTGTATTTTGGTTAGGTGTTTATGTTGCCTTTTTAATAGATGCTACTCTTTTTACATTGGCACTTATACTCCTATTTAAAACAGAAATTATGTTAGGTGCTGTTGGAATCAAAAGAGATATTATTAGTATGTGGAAAGAGGCATTTTTATACTTTAAGCAAAATAGAGAAATATTACATCTGATGTTCATTCACGCAGCTGTAGGACTCACAGCTTATGACGCGCTTGTCGCACTTCTTGCAAAAGAGATTTATGCTCAGCAGATTAGTATTGCTATAGCTATAGGGTTTATTAATGCTATAAGAGCAGTTGCATTGATGTTAGGACCAATTATTTTTGGAACATGGCTTAGTCAAAAACGTTTTGTATGGATGTTTTTATGGCAAGGTCTGGCGATAATAGTTTGGGCGTTTTTGTTCAATAACTACTATTTTTCATTAGTTGGTTCATTTTTAGCGGGTCTATTTTCTACAATATTATGGTCATATAGTTATACACTACTTCAACGAAAAACGAAAAAAGAGTTTTACGGTAGAATGGTAGCACTAAATGATATGATGTTTCTATTTGGCGCTACGGCTACATCATGGTACATTGGAAGCTCTTTTGAAATAGGGTTTTCATTAAAAATACTTACTATACTTTTAGGAAGTATGTTTTTTATTTTTGGATTTTATTATGTGTGGGTTAGAAAAAATTTTTTATAAATCATAGATAATTGTTAAAAAATAGTTCAATTTTTATACAATAGCAATATACAAGTTAGATTATGGGCTTAAAAAAATTGGTGTATAGGAGCATTATTTGATTGTAGAATTTCAAAATAAGAAGATAGATTTATATAAAGTTGTACGTTTGTATCCAGCAGCACTTGTTGAAGTTCCAAATGATACACCTGCTGAAGTATCGTTAGAGTGGGCTGAAAGTAAAGCAGATAAAATAATTATTGGTGGTTATATTCTTGTATTTGATTACGCACAAGATAGAAGTGAACGTGTTGTTTTAGAGTTTTCTACAAAAGAGGAAATGGATGAAGTAGCAATGCAAATTGCTCCATACTTTTCAAAATTAGGAGATTGAGTTTAGAAGTTTAAATGTATATTTATTACATTTATAAAAAATAAGGCTTACTTTAATATTATTTTGTTTATAATCACTAACTAAATCTTTAAGTGGAGAAACTATTGAACACTTACGCTGAGGAAAACCAAAAAAATACAAGTCAAAACAAGATAAACAGTGTTTATCAAAATAAGAGTAATGAAAATGCCACTTTACAACTCGCAGACAATAGAGTAGAAGCTGTCGCTCAAAGAGAGTTACAAGATACAATAAACAGTAGTCCAAGAGCAACACAACTAAAAGCCTTTCAAGATATGGCAGATAATAGACCTAATAGTAAAGCCATTCAATTACAAGAGTTAGCAAATAGCTATGCAACTCAAAAAGAACAACCAATCCAAAAAAAAGGGAATAATACAGGACTTCCAGATAACCTAAAATCAGGAATAGAGAATATTTCAGGTTACTCTATGGATGATGTAAAAGTACACTATAACTCAACAAAACCAGCACAACTAAATGCACACGCTTATGCACAAGGAACTGACATTCACCTAGGCTCAGGACAAGAGAAACATCTTCCACATGAAGCTTGGCATGTAGTGCAACAAAAACAAGGAAGAGTAAAAGCTACCAAACAGATGAAAGGTGCTGTAGCAATTAATGATGATACTGGACTTGAAAAAGAGGCAGATGTTATGGGTGCGAAGGCTTTGCAGATGAATTAGAAAACAATAGTTTAAAAACTAAAGAATTAGTTCAACTTCAATCAACTATATATCGTTGTACCACCAAGCAACAAAATATTTCTGATTTGGTAGTGCAAAGGACACCAAAAATAGATATGAGATATTTTACAGAATTTTTAGAAGTTATACAGCAATTGCAAGCAAGATATAGTCAACAACAAACACCTGTAGAAAATTCATTTATACCAGCTAGCTTTGATACATCAGGGTTAATTGATGCGGCAGCAGCAGGAGGGGAAGATTTTCATCGTTTTGTCCAAAATGATATTCCACCAAGGTTATTTCAAACGGAAGTAGCTAAAAACATGACAAAGCAGCTGAATGATTCTTTTGAAATTTAAAGACTACAACAAATGTATCGTTGTTTTCTAGGAATCGCACTGTATAAGTTATTTATAATTTTATTTAGTAAGCATGAATAATTTGATGATATAACCTTACAATAATTATATTTTAAGTATAATCGGCAAATTTTTTAAACAAGGATTCCATTATGCAAATGACTGGAGCGCAAATGGTAATTGAGGCGCTTATTGCCGAGGGAGTAGATACCGTTTTTGGCTACCCTGGTGGAGCGATTATGAACGTTTATGATGAGATATTTAAGCAAGACAAGTTTGAACATATTTTAGCTCGTCACGAGCAAGCTGCTATTCACGCGGCTGAGGGTTACTCAAAAGCTAGTGGAAAAGTCGGTGTCGCTATGATTACTAGTGGTCCAGGTTTTACAAATGCAGTTACTGGTTTAGCTGATGCTTATATGGATTCTATTCCTTTAGTCGTCATTAGTGGGCAAGTTCCTATGAGTTTAATAGGTACTGATGCCTTTCAAGAGATAGATTCTGTTGGTATTAGTAGACCATGTACTAAACATAACTATTTAGTAACAGATACTAAAGATTTAGCACGTGTTTTAAAAGAGGCATTTTATATTGCAGCTAGTGGACGTCCTGGACCTGTTCATGTTGATATTCCAAAAGATGTTACAGCACAACTTGCCGAATTTAATTATGAAAAGCCTATAGATTTACCAACATATAAACCTACAATTAAAGGTAATATTCGTCAAATTAAAAAAGCAGTTGATGCAATTGTAGGGGCAAAAAAACCACTTCTATATTTAGGTGGGGGAATCATAAATGCGAATGCGTCAGAATTAGTTCGGAAATTATCAAAATTAACTCAGATTCCAGCAGTTGAAACCTTTATGGCTCGTGGTGTATTAGATAGTAAAGATGAACTTTTATTGTCAATGGTTGGAATGCACGGAAGTTACGCAGCAAATATGGCTATGAGTGAGACAGATTTAGTAATCGGTCTTGGCGTTCGTTTTGATGATAGAGTTACTGGTAAATTATCTGAATTTGCAAAACATGCACGAATTATTCATGTTGATGTAGATCCTGCTAGTATAGGAAAACTTGTAAATGCTAATTTTCCAATAGTTGGAGATTTAGCTTATGTTCTTGATGTTATGATCCCTCTTTTAGAAAAGAAGATAAATGAGGACAGATATGCAAATTGGCGTGAAACACTAAAACGATACGATAACTTGCATCCTCTTTCATATAAGGGCAATGGTGAGAGATTAAAACCTCAATGGGTAATTGAAAGAATTGCTCAACAACTTGAGGGCAAGGATATAATTATATCTACAGATGTTGGTCAACATCAGATGTGGGCGGCTCAATTCTATCCATTTTCACATGCTAGACAATTTGTAAGTAGTGGTGGACTTGGTACGATGGGCTTTGGTTTTCCAGCTGCTATGGGTGTAAAACGCGCTAAACCTGACAGTATTAGTATTAACATTACAGGTGATGGTTCAATTTTGATGAATATTCAAGAGTTAATGACTGCAGTTGAATATAAATTACCTGTTATAAATATTATTTTAAATAATAATTATTTAGGAATGGTAAGACAATGGCAGACTCTATTTTATGATAAGCGTCACTCTGGAACAGATCTTTCTATACAACCTGATTTTATAAAATTAGCAGAGGCTTTTGGTGGAGTAGGTTATAGGGTTACAACAGAAGCTGAGTTTGATGCTGCTATTCAAGATGCAGTTGCTAAAAATGTAGTAGCACTCATAGATGTTGTGGTAGATCGTGAAGAGAATGTTTTACCAATGGTTCCAGCTGGTGGGTCACTATTTAATATGATGCTAACAGATAGTAAGGAGTGAGTAAATGAAAAAATATAAAAATAGTGCAGTTCATCTGCACGCGCTATTGAATAAGGAGTTAATCACATGAGAGAAGAAAGGCGAATAATTTCTGTAATTGTACTAAATGAATCAAGTGTTCTCTCACGTATATCTGGACTATTTGCAGGACGTGGATATAACATTGAATCTCTAACTGTTGCACCAGTTCCAGATAGTAAAATGTCCAGAATTACTATTGAAACAGATGGAAGCGTACGCGTAATGGAACAGATTATTAAACAGCTACATAAGCTTATTCCAGTTTATAAAGTAATTGAACATAGTGAGCAAATTGAAAAAGAGATGGCACTTGTGAAAATTCCTATTGAAGAGAGCTTAAGTGATGTAGATGCATTGTGTCGCGCTTATAATGGAAAAATAGTAAATGTAAGTAGTGATTCTATAATTGCAATGGTAACAGATGAACCAGAACGTGTTAGATTTTTTCTAAAAGCTATTAAAAAATATAATCCAAAAGAGATAGTACGTAGTGGTGTAGTAGCGGTGGAACGTTAAATGAAACTCCTAGATATTGCCCGTGAGCTTGATATTAAAATATATGAAAATGCTGGCAGTATCGAAATAGATGCAATTAATACTTTAAAAGATGCTAAAAAAAATGAGCTTTCATTTTTAGACAATCAAAAATATATTTCAGATTTACAAACGACTTCAGCAGCAGCTGTGCTTATTCATCCAAAATTTATAGATGATGTTCCAGATGGATGTATAGCATTTTCTAGTGAAGAGCCGTATATGAAATTAGCACTTGCAAGTAAACTTTTTGCTCCTAAAGTTATAGAATTACATTCTAATGAACCTGAAATTGGAGAAAACTGTACAATTGCTCCAAATGTGTATATAGGCAAAGGTGCTTTAATTGGTGATGGTGTAACACTCATGCCAGGAGTATTCATTGGAGATAATGCAAAAGTTGGAAGTGATAGTATTATTCATCCTAATGTGACAATTTATCGCGATTGTATTGTTGGACGTAAATGTTTAATTCATGCTGGATGTGTGATTGGCAGTGATGGTTTTGGTTTTGCGCATACTAAAACCGGTGAGCATGTAAAGATTTATCAAAATGGTAATGTTATTATTGAAGATGATGTAGAACTTGGTGGAAACTGCTCAATTGATAGAGCAGTATTTAGCTCAACTACAATTCGAAAGGGTGTTAAAATAGATAATCTTGTACATATTGCTCATAACTGCGATATTGGAGAATATTCAATTTTAACAGGGCAGGTTGGAATTTCAGGTTCTACCACCATGGGACGAAATGTTATTATGGGTGGACAAAGTGCGACTGCTGGACACCTTGAAATTGCTCCATTTACTACAATTGCAGCTCGTGGTGGTGTTATTAAGAGTATAAAAAAAGGTGGTATTTATGCTGGATTCCCTTTGATGGAACATAAGCAGTGGTTAAAAATGCAAGGAATTTTAGCTCGTCTTTTGAAATCTAAAATTAATTAAACATGTTACAATACAATAAAAATAAAGGCTAAGCATGAAAACTATAACGTTAGCAGGCACAAAAAAGGGTACGATTTCTATTCAGAATATAGATGAGCCATATGGAGCTGGTAGTAAGTCAGTTGCAAGTATTGCCATTTCACTCTCAGGTACTGAACCAGATTGGAAAGTTCATCTTCCTTATGAGAATTTAGATGATGTTATAGAAGCATTAAAAGAGTTACAATCTAAAAATTAATCTGCTTCGTGGCAGCTTTTACGGCATTTAAGTAACTTTTTGTACTTGGTCTTGCATTTTTATATGCAATGTCCATAGCAGTTCCATGATCTACCGATGTCCTTATAATTTTACGACTGATTGAGATATTAATACTTTCTTCGAAATAGAGTGCCTTTAATGGTGCTAACCCTTGATCGTGGTACATAGCAACAATTGTGTTGTAATGTTTTAACGAGTTTGGTGTGAATGCAGTATCTGGTACTAATACTCCATGAAATACATTTTTGCCAATTTTTGAGTTTACTATATCTATAGCTCTTTCAATTATAACTTCCTCTAAACCAATTACTCCATTATCTCCAGCATGTGGATTAAGTCCTAAAACACCAATCCTTTCACGCCTCATTTTTTCATTCAATAGCGTGAAGAATTCTACAAGATTTTTTACATTTATTTTTTTAGCTACATCTTTTAATGCAATATGTTCGGTAAATAGGGCAACATATAAATCCTCACAACCTAAAACCATTATTGCACCTTCACCGGTGAATTCACGTAGGTATTCTGTATGACCTTTATAGTCAATACCTGCTAAACTCCATGCCTCTTTATGTATAGGTAACGTACATACTGCGTCAGCTTTTTTCTCTTGAACTAATTGCAAAGCTTTTTTAAATGAAGCAAAACTATAAGCACCAGACTTCGCATCTATAACTCTTGGTTTAATGACAAAGCTTTCATGTGTATTTTGTAAAATCATTTCACTTGAAATGGCTAAATTTAAAAGTTTTGAAGCCTGTAGTAGCATCTCTTCATCAATGCAATAAATTGGCTCACAAAATTTAGTTATCTCAGTATGTGAACGAATAGCAATCTCTATTCCGATACCGTTTAAATCTCCAACACTAATGGCAATTTTCTTCAAGTAAATTTTCTCATGAAATAGCTATTTTCATATCTTTAATAGCATTCTCAAGACCTGTAAACACAGAACGTGCAATTATGCTTTGACCAATATTTAGTTCACTAATGGAATTTATTTTTATAATCTCTTCAACATTACTGTAGTTTAGTCCATGTCCAGCTGCGACTTGCATACCTAAAGCTACACCTAAGTCAGCGTTAATTCGAAGCTGTCCAAGTGACTTAGAAAGAAGTTCTTTAAGCTCGGCTCTTGATAGTTCTAACTCTTTTATTGTGTGATGAGTTTTTGAAAGAGTAGAGTATAACATTGCATATATATTTGCGTATGTTCCAGTATGTAACTCTACCATGTCAACATTTAGTTCTGCACTTTTTCGTATTGTGACTTCATTTGGATCTATAAATAAAGATATATCAATTTCATTCTCTTTTAATTTTTTAATAGCACTTTTAATCTCTTCTTCTAAGCCGATTACATCTAATCCACCCTCGGTTGTTACCTCTTCTCTTTTTTCAGGAACTAAAGTAGCACGATGTGGTTTTAGATCAGATACAATCTCAATAATATTTTTATTAATTGAACACTCTAAATTTACAGGCATTGAGGCATGTTTTATTATAGAAGCAGCATCCGCATCTGTTATATGTCTTCTATCTTCTCTTAAATGTATGGTGACTTGCTCAGTTGCTGTTCTTTTAAGTACTCCAAGTGCCTCTAGTGGATCTGGATCATTTATACGTCTTGCTTCTCTTAAAACTGCTATATGGTCAATATTTACACCTAATTTCATATGCTAACCTCAACTCTATTTTTACCATTTTGTTTAGCTTGATATAGTAAATCATCAGCGCGACCTAAAAACTTTTTAAATGTATCTGTTGGTATAAATGATGTTAAACCAAAACTACAAGTAACCACACCAATTTTTTGATGATGAACTTTTTCTAATACACTTCTAAGCTGTTCAGCAACTATTTTTGCACTATTTAGGTCTGTTTCAGGCATAAGTATAACAAATTCTTCTCCTCCCCATCTTGCAAAAATATCTGTGTCTCTAATATATTTTTTTACCTCTTTTGTAATTTTCTTCAAAACTTCATCACCTACCAAGTGGCCATGTGTATCATTTACTTTTTTAAAGTTATCAATATCACACATTATTAAAGATAGCTGTGTCTGATAACGAATACTTCGTTTTGATTCATACTCCAATATATCATCAAATTTAGTACGACTAAAAATTTTAGTTAATTTATCAAAATAGGCTTTTTTTTCAAGTAACTTTTTTTCAATTGCAATTTGAGTAATATCTACAAAATGATAGAGATATAAACTATCTTCAATTTTTGAAGTATTAACATAAAATGCTTTTGGCTCATTCTCTTTAAAATCATATAAAGAGATCATTCTATCACTCTCTTTTGTTCTATTAATTAGCTGTGTAAATGTTTCTCCATTTTTTAACATCCCTTTATGTAAAAAATTATTTGTTTGTATAAATTCATCACAAAATGATTTATCTTCATTCCTAGTTATTTTAGGATTGTATGAAAAGAACTCTTTAAAAATAGTATTTGAAAATGCAACCTTATCACAATCTGTAACAGCAAGCATATCTGAATCATTATCCATTATTTTTTGCAACATTGCTTGATTTTTTTTCTGCTCTTTTTCAAAAAGTATACTTTTAGCATTTGATTCTAAATGACGTTTTACATCTTTTATTGAGATAGGTTTTAGTATATAATGGTTTACATGTAGTTCAATAGCTTCATGTAAAAAACCACTTTCATTATGTGCGGTTGTAAAGATAATGGGAATATTCTCGTCTATTTTTCGTATCTCTTTTACCATCTCAATACCATTTAATTTTGGCATTTTTACATCACTTATAATTATATCTGGTTTATGTTTTTTATATAATTCTAAACCCTTTTCTCCATTTTCTGCTAAATAAACTTTTTTTGCCCACATTTCTAGTGTTGTACTCAATGCTTGGCGAATCCCTAAGTCATCTTCAACATAAAGAATAGAAATTTCAGATATATATTTTGCCATCTATTACTTGCCCAATTTTAAGTTGATTATACTGTATAATGTATAAAAATATAAATAAGTAAATTCACTAAGTGTGAGTATTGTATATAAAGATTCAAAAACTTTTTAGTAGTTTTTTTCTTAACATAGTTATATTTTAAGTGAAACTGATGAAATAAATATAAATTTATTATTCTCAACTTCAAATTTTTGCTAAATTCATTATAACCACTTTATAGTCGAGAATACTTTGCTGTCAATAGCATTTTATGATTTCTAGTTAGGTATCTGTTTATAATTTAACTAGGTAATGTTAATGAACAATTTTGTAGAATATGTAGATAAGATATACAGACTAGATATTGATACTTTACGTGATGATGTAGATGTTATGCTAGATAGTGCAATATGTTTACTTTTATATAAGGAATAGATATTTAATGAAAAGCTCTATTTTTATAATTGTTACTCTATTTATGATTCAAGGTTGTTCTCAAAGGAGTGTACAAAAAGAGCCAAGTACACAAGATGCTTTAATAAAACAGTTATATAATAAAATATATACTTTAGATAAAAAAGTAGAAAACTTATCTACTGAAGTTACTAAAAATGATATTACTAGGATAGATAATGAAATTATTTATCATGAAGAGATCTTAACAGCTCTTGTAAAAGATGTAGGTGAATTAATAGGAAAAAAGAAATCAATAGTTTCACAAGATATTGTTGCAAAATTACCATCTCTAAGAGGTGAAGAGAGTAGATTTGAGCCATTAACTTTTAAGTTAATTAAAGATAGTGAAATTATAAACTCTAATAATGAGGTTTTATCTGTTTGGAGTAAAGGAAAATCATTTACATCTTATATAAAGCTAGGAGATTATTACAAAGTTACAGGTTACTTTGTAGGGAAAAAATGGAAAAAAGTAGATAAAAATTTATGGATAGCAATCGATAATGTTACTAAAAGATAGATGTCTTAGTTAGTCTCTTTTGTTAGCTCTTCTAAAATATTTTTATATTCTATAATTGCATTTACATATCTTACAGGCTCTTCACCTCTAGCATAACCATATTTGAGGTTTCTATAATATTTCTTTTGAGTCAATAGTGGAAGTGCTAGTTTTAAATCTTTCCAAATAGATGGATTTTTTCTCATTTTAAGAGTCAATTTTCTAGCATCATAGATATGACCAATTCCAACATTATAAGCGGCCATTGCTAAATAGAGACGATTGTCATCTGTAACATCTTGAGGCATTATTCTAATTAATTGTGCAATATATTTTGCACCACCATAGATGCTTTCTTTAGCACTAAGTCTACTTGTCACGCCAAGGTTTTTTGCAGTTTTTAATGTTAGCATCATCATTCCTCTAACGCCAGTATTACTTTTTGCGCGTGGATTCCAGTGTGATTCTTGGTAAGATTGTGCAGCTAGAAGTGTCCATGGAATATTGTAGCGATCTGCTGCACCTTTAAAATATTTTTCAAATTTTGGTAATAATGACTTAACTCTTTTATGAAATTTTTTTGTATCATAGTAGTCAAAAATATTTATATGTCCATAGTACCTATCCCTTAATTCTGCTAATTGCCCTGATTGTGCATATTCATTAAACCATTCATATAGGCTATATTTTAAATCATCATCATTTTCTCTTAAAATCCATGCATGTTGTTCTAGTTCACTAAGAGGCATTGCCATAGCAAGTTCAGGGTAGTATCTGAGATTAATTGCAAATATATTAGAATCAGCAACTGTACAATCTATCTCTTTTTGCCAAACCTGTTTTAATAGTTGCTCTGTTGTAAACTCTTCAGTTGTACTACAATTTAAATCTGGTTGAGTATTTTTAATATCTGCTAAAGTTTCGTTATAACTAGTATTTTTACCAACAACAATTTTAAGACCTGATAGTTCTGCAATAGTTTTTGGAAAAGATCTACGTCTAACTATATCTCTGTGGCAAATTAATTGCTCTTGTACTTGAAAATATTTTGGTCCAAAATTAAATTCATGAGATCGTTTGTCTGTATATGTCAAAGATGCTGAAGTTATATCGCCAATATCGTTTTTTGTAAGTTCTAAGGCTTTTGTTATAGTGTCTGCAACAATTACATTTAAAGATACATTTATATGATCTGCATAGTCTTTTAGTAAATCGTATTCAAATCCTTCGTCTCCATCAGCACCTATATAATAACTAGTAGGTGCATTTAGCATTACAACATCTAAAGTTTTTTTATCTTTAATTTTTTGTAATGCTGATGTTTCACCAAGAACGTTGGTTGCTTTAACATACCAACCAACTAAAGAAAAGAGTAGGGCAAGAATAGACAATGCGAATATATGTCTTTTTTTCATCAGACTATTATATCGGAAAAAATTATATTCTAAAAAGTATCATACAGTTAATACAAAGCTCAAAAAGAGCAGTGTATATTTAAACGAAGTCTACCTTTGCTACGTGATGGTTAAGTCCTAGTTCTTCTGCTGAAATGCCAAGAGCAAGACCAACCATTTGAGGTAGGTGAAGAACAGGAAGAGTTACATCTCTTCCCATCTCTGCACTTAAATGAGGTTGTTTAACATCTAAGTTTAAGTGACATAGTGGGCATGGTGTTACCATCCAGTCAGCGTTATTGTCACGTGCACCTAAAAGTGCAGCACCACTTAGGCGGTTTGCAGTTTTTGGTGCTTGTAGGTCAACATGAAAACCACAACATTTGTTCTTCTCTTCATAATCAACACTAACACCACCACACGCTTTGATTAAATCATCTAGTGAAGTTGGAACGTATGGATTCTCACCACCATTACTACTGTTTTGTATTTCAGTAGGACGGATATTATGACATCCGTAAAATGGTGCAATATTAAAGTCACTTAGTGGTTTTTTAACTTTTGCTTTTATATTTTCTAAACCATAATCTTCAATCAGTGCGTAAAGAAAGTGTTTAACTTGAGCAGTACCTTTGTACTCCAATTCAACTTCAGCTAATTGTTTATTGATAAGTGTTTTTAGCTCATCACTGTTATCTAGTCTATGTTTTGTCATACCTGTATTTAGTTGACAAGTATTACAAATTGTAACCATATCTAAACCTAAGTTTTCAGAGTAACAGATATTTCTAGCATTCAATACAAGTGAAAGGTTGTCATCAAAGTCCTGTAGATGACTAGCACCACAACAGCTAGCTTCATCTAAAAGAACAAGTTCAATGTCAAGTGCATTAGCAATTGCCATAGTTGATTTTAATAGTTCAGGAGTACTTTCTCTGGCAGTACATCCAGTATACAGTGCGTATCTTAATTTTGCCATAAGGACTCCTTAAAATTTAACCGTTGACGATTTTTTAACAAGCGTTTTTATTTCGTCAAGATTTTTTGATTTTGGCATATTCCAAGGCATTACAATTTTTCCATTTTTGAGCATTGCAACAGCTTCAGGAAGATGTTTGAAAACACCAATGTTACCCTCTGAGTAACGAACTAGTTCACCTTCATCTAGTAAACCATGTTTTTTGATAGAGTGTTTAAAACCAACTGCGTGACGTGTTGCTACATTATTGATTGCCATATTCTCTTCAAAAATTTGATTGTGCAGTTTTGTAATTTTTTCAATTGGATTAACATCTTTTGGACAAGCTTCTGCACATTCAAAACATTTTACACAGTCCCAAACACCAGATGCTGGTTGGTTTACAGTGTCAAGTCTATCAGTTTTTGCCTCATCTCTAACATCTGCTGTAAAACGGTAAGCTTTAGCAAATGCAGCAGGTCCAATGAACTCTTCATTTACTTCAAGAGCAGGACAGGAGTAAAAACAACTACCACATTGAATACAGTAGTCAGCTTCGAGTAGTTTTTCTGCCTCTTTAGGAGTTACTAGATGCTCTTTTTGTGGATGTTCATCTACATTTGCAATTAGGTAAGGCTTTACCTCATCATATTTGTTCCAAAAATCTTTTTTGTCAATAATCATATCTTTTATAGCACGTCGTTCACTTAATGGTGTAATTGTCATCTCTTCACCAAATAGACCGATTAAATCAAACATTCTCTCTTTACAAGCTAGAACGGCTTTACCATTAACTTTTACAGAACAACTTCCACAGATTCCATGACGACAACTTCTTCTATAACTAAATGAGCCATCTAATTCCCATTTAATTCTATTTAAAATGTCAAGCACAACCTCTTCGTGTGTAACTTCCATTGTATATTCTTTATAGTATGGCAGATAATCAGTCTCCGCGTTGAAGCGAAAGACTTTGAATGTTATGCTCTGCGTACTACCCATTGTATCTTGCATGTTATTCCTTAATAAGTTCGTTCTTTAACTTCAAATTTGCCAAGTGTGACATCCATGTATTCAGTTTTAATACTTCCGTCTTTATCCATGTACGCCATAGTATGTTGTAGAAATTCATTATCATTTCTAGTTGGAAAATCTTCTCTAAAATGAGCTCCACGACTCTCTTTACGAAGTAAAGCACCTTCAACAATAAACATTGAGTAATCTAACATATGTCCAAGTTCAATAGCTTCTTGTAGTTCAGTATTGAAAATTTTTGATTTATCTTCAATTCTAATATTTTTATATCTTTTTTGTAAAGATTTGATAATAGCAATTTGTTTGGTTAAAAGCTCTTCAGTTCTAAAAACACTAGCATTTACTGTCATTGTCTCTTGTAGCTCTTCACGAAGTTTAGAAACAGATTCAGTACCGTTATTTGTACGAGTCCACTCAACTTCTTCTATCATTCTAGTAGCATCGCCCTCATTTGCTTTACGTAAAGTAAGACCATTGTCAATATCTTTAACCATCTCTTTAGCAACGTGATAGCCAAAGAAAAGAGCTTCAAGAAGTGAGTTTGCACCAAGTCTGTTCGCACCATGAACACTAGAACAAGATACTTCACCAGCTGCATAAAATCCCTCTACAAACTCTTTAGAATTTTTACGAACGTGACCATCTTTATCCATAGGGATTCCACCCATTGAGTAGTGAGCAGTTGCACTAATTAAGATAGGTTCTTTAATCATATCAAGACCTAGGAATGTAAGTGCTAAGTCACGAAGTTCAGGTAGACGTTCCATGATTTTATCTTTACCTAGATGCACAAGATCTATATAAACTGCATCTTTACGAGGACCAACACCACGACCCTCACGTACTTCATTAGCAATTGCACGACTAACAACATCACGAGGGGCAAGTTCCATTTTCTCAGGAGCATAGTTCTCCATAAACCTGTTACCCTCACTATTAAGTAGTAGTCCACCCTCACCACGTGCAGCTTCAGAAATTAAAATTCCGCTACCTGATAATCCACTTGGATGGAATTGTACAAACTCCATATCCTCTAGTGGAAGACCATGACGAGCTACAATTGAAAGACCATCACCAGTATTTGCGTGAGCATTAGAGTTAATTTTAAATGCTCTTGCATATCCACCTGTTGCAAACATTACAGCTTTTGCGTTAAAGATTACAGGTTTAGTATCGCGGATATTGTATGCAACTACACCGCTAACTTTACCTTCATCGTAGATAATATCAGCAACGTAGTACTCATCATAGTATTCAACACCTTCTCGATGTGCTTGTTCATAACTTGTTTGTAAAAGTGTTAGACCTGTTCTGTCTTTTGCATAACATGCGCGAGGTTTACTTTGTCCACCAAAGGGACGTTGGCTAATCGAACCATCTTCATTACGACTAAATGCCGCACCCATGTTTTCAGTCCATCTAATAATATCAGGAGCTGCTTTACACATAAGCTCAACAGCGTCTTGATCAGCTAAGTAATCACTACCTTTAATGGTGTCGAACATATGTAGCTCTATGCTATCTTCAGCGTTAAGAGCGGCATTAATACCGCCTTGTGCAGCACCTGAATGACTGCGAAGTGGGTGCAGTTTCGTTATAACTACTACTTTTTTACCAGCAACTTGAAGTTCGCGAGCAGCTGCATTTCCAGCAAGTCCAGCTCCAACAATTACGGCATCGTATGTATAAATGGGAATACTCATACGGGCTATTCCTTAATTCTTAGGATTTTTATCGCCTGATTGTACCAAATGTTTCTTTTAAATTCGTTTTGAATATGAAATTTATACATTTATGTACAGTTTTATTATTTATGTGTGCATATTTGAACTTTTTTCTTCTACCATACTATCTAATAAATTGAAAAGTTTTGTACTTGCCTCTTCAACTTCTTTGAAGTTTTCTATAATAGTAGGCATGTTTTTTCTATTTAGAGCTGTAGCATCTTTTACAAATTCAATGTTTTCTAATACTTTTTTATGAAGAATTTTATGCGGTAAATAAATATCTTTAAATGATTTTGTTTCTTTAAAATACTCTTTTGCCTCTTCGTTATACCATCTATTAAAGCTACATGTTTTGTGATCTTTAAAATTGTTTTTAATCTCATTATCTAAAATACTCGAGTAGGCATTTTGTTTAAATAACATATGGTTAATTTTTACTGCTGCTATGGAAAGTAAATTATTGGCATAATTTGCTCCTGTTGCAGAATTGGTTGAATCTTCATTAAAACAGTTTAACATTTGAGTAAATTGTTCTACTTCGCTTACAGAGTTTATAGCTATTTCAGACATCTTACTAGTATTTTCTTCAATATTTCTTGTCTCTTGTTGTAAACTCGAAACTGTAATTGAAATCTCTTGTGTTGCTTTACCAGTTCTCTCAGCCAATTTTCTAACTTCATCTGCGACAACTGCAAATCCACGACCATGTTCTCCTGCACGAGCAGCCTCAATAGCTGCATTTAATGCCAAAAGGTTTGTCTGTTCAGTTATATCTTTAATAAGATTAGTTATTGAAGAAATTTCTTCAGATTGATTACTTAAATTATTTACTATTTGTGATGTTGTTTCAATACTTTCTGAGAGCATTTGAAAATTTTCTTCAACATTTTTTACAGAGTTAAGACTTTCGTAGGCAGTTTTAGCTGTTTTAATTGACGTCTTTGCAATATCATGCATAATATCGTTACTTTTTTCAACATCTGTTTTTACAGTTAATAGACCATCAATTGTTCCACCACCATTTCTTTGAAACTCTCTACTTAATTCACCTTTTACTTCAAGTACCTGTCCTGCGCCAATTCCTCTTAGTGAGTCATTTAGTGGATTAATGGCAGATTTAAAAGACCCCTTTAGCCCCTCAGGAAATATAAGGCTATCTTGTTTTTGAAAACTTACTGTTCCTATAGCATTTATAGATTCTCTTAAAAATGTCTCTACTTGATCAATTAAATCATTAATTGACCATGCTATTGTTTCATATTCACTGCCTTCAGTTATATTAGTAATCCTACTCTCTAGTTTTCCATGTCCAGCTTCATCAGCTACTTTTTTTATCTGCTCTAAAACTTCATCGCTTTCATTTATTCTAGTTTTAGGAATAAATATACCAGCTATTAATAAGAGTGTTAATAGCAAACCATACACTATATAATAATGTATATATACAACAGAGATACCGATTATGTTAAGTATTAGAAAAAAAAGAGTTTGTCTATTTTTGAATGTTGAGTACAAACTCGTCATAGCCTATTCCTTTTTCTTCTAATAAATTATTTAAATATTTTTCCGAACCATCTAAACCTTTAGACTTTTCAATTTTAAGAAGTTTTTCATATAGGTCTTGGATAACTTCAATAGCTTTATCATGAGGTTTTCTACGCACTGAGTAATACCCTATAACATTATCATTTTCATCAACTGAGGCAGTTGCACTTGCAAATACCCAGTAATATTGCCCATTTTTTGTTAAGTTCTTAACATAGGCATAAATGCTATCTTTGTTTTGAATTCTCTCCCACAGTAGTTTAAAGACTATTTTTGGCATATCTTTGTGCCTTAGAATATTGTGAGGAGCATTTAGTAGCTCTTTTTCACTATAACCTGACATTTTAATAAACATCTTATTACCGTAGGTGATTCTTCCTTCTAAATTAGTTTTTGAAACAATAAAGTCATTTTCATCTAGTTTTATTTCCATACTATTTCCTTAAATTTAATATGAAATAGTAATATACTAAAGGTAAAATTAAAATAATACTTAAAATATTTTTTTTATGTAAGTTATAAGTTAAAACAACTCTAGGTCGTTGTCGTCCTCCTCTTCAGCGTTTGTATTACTTATTTGTGATTGCATTTGAATACATGAACTTAATAAAGAGCTATCTAAATAGTGTATATGTTCAACATTTTGATTGATAAAAATTGTTTCATACCAATTATCTAAATCTGCAATTAGTAATTCTATTAAATGCTGAATATGGTTATAATCAAAGTCTGGTTGAACATCTTTAGATTTTTCTTCAAGAGTATCAGCAAGATTTCTAAGTCCTATTGCAATAGCTTCAAATTCATAAAAGTTATTATGTATTATTAGTCCATAGTCTTTAAGCAGTTGACTTAGTTTCTTTAAATCTTCTGCATTGTCAAAAACCTTAGATAATGATATGTCTAGTGACTCTTTTACATCTTCTAGTTCATAGATGGCAGAGGATATAGAATCTAATCCACCTAAGTCTTCTATATATTTTTTTGCATTTTCAAAATGACTTCCTCTGTGAAGGGTTGAGTGAAGTAGCTCATTCTCAAAAGTTTTTTCTGATGAAAGTTGTTTTTCTATTTGTGTATCTATTTTTTTAGAATTTTCTATAGATGTATCTTTTACCTCTTTATTTATTGTTAGTTTTACAGATGCTAAATCTCCTATGGAACTATATAAAATAGTAATTTCACTCTTTTTAGTGTTAGTATCAGAGATACATTTTCTAAGTTGTTCTTCAGTACAATTAAAAGGAGTAATGAAAAAACTTATCTCTTTTTCATCAATTATTAAAATTTCAGCATTAGCTCCACCTCTTATAGATAAAGATCTCTCGAGAATATTTACGAGTAGCTTGATTAGCTGATCTAAAATATTAAGACTAATATCATTTTGCGAGAAAAGTACGCCAGTAGCTTGATCTATAAAACTATTTAATCTTCTTCTATCATAAATATATGCTTTTTTCTTTTTATATGCATCTTTGGCTCTATTAATTAGCTCAATTTCAATATTATCTAGTTCAACAGATTTAACAATAGGGTGTAATAGCTCATCTACTAAAAGTGAAGCAATAATTATTTTACCTTGAATATTTTTAGGTTCATGAAAATCTTTTAGTATTTTAATTACAGGATCTTCTGTATTTAAAAATGATTTTAAGTAATGAAGTATTTTACCTATTTTATTTTTTATCAATATCAAGTTTAATGCAAATAGAGTGTCATAGATGTCGTTATTTTTAAGACCTTCATATTTACAAAGATAGAGTGCTAGCGCTGAAACAGAGTTTGAGTGTTCAATATGTTTTTCGTAATCTATGATAGCAGTTAATGCAGTGTGTTTTAATGTACCAGCATATGGAATAGAATTTTTTAGAATAGTTGAAAGTTTCTTAAGAGGTTCACTATTTTTATCATAAGACAAGATTCCACTAACCATACTGTGCGAAAACGCTCTATTTCTATTGGGTATGGAATCGTCTTCTAACACAAGAACTACTGGAATATAATTTAGAGCCGGATTCAAATTCAATATCTTATACATGTATGATTTTGAATTATTAAATATCTTAAAATCTAAAATTACTAATCTTGGTGTTTGTTCTTTTATAATTTGCAAAATTTCTTCAATATTTTCTACTTCAATTAAGGAATACTCTCTTTTTAAAGTTGAAATAAATGTTCTATTTTTAGTAAGTACAAGCAACTTTTTTAAATATTCCATCATGTACAACAATTACCTTTATAAAATAAAAGATTATTATATCTAAATTAATGTATTTCTTGCAAAAAAGTCTAAGTTAAAAAAATCATATTGTGTTGTATCTTGATTAATACGATGACAAAACCGTTATTTTTCAAAATATACAAGGTATTAAAATGGAGATTGAAGAGAGTGTGGGTATAAAACTTATTGGTAAAATTGTTACCATTAATATCTATTATATTGTTTAAATAGTTTATTGCTATAGTTGCAGGTTAAATATAGATTTAACTAGAAAGTTGAAACAGTTGTACAAAATAGATAATCCTAAAAATAATTATAAAAATGTTGCTCATGCTTTTTTTCTATCACTTGCAATAACTATAGCAGAACCATCAACAATTTTACCGTTAATGATTTCACATTTTAGTGAGAATGTTGTAGTTGTTGGTATTTTTGTATCACTTCTTCGTAGTGGACAGATCACTATACAGCTCTATGCAGCATTTTATGCACAAGCTTATAAAAGAGTTATTCCATATTTGAATAAGGTCTTTTTCTTTAGGTGGTTTAGTTGGCTTTTAATTGGTCTTAGTATCTATTTTATTGGTGATAGTAATAAGTTTTTAACTCTTCTTTTTATAGGTTTTGGGCTCTTCTTCTTCTCTTTTTCAGCAGGTTTTGGAACAATCTACTTTAAAGAGATTCAGGCAAAACTTTTCTCAAAAAAATATCGTGGTAAAACAATGGCAAACCGTAATATTGCTAGTGCAATTGCTTCAATTGCAAGTGGTGGTGTCACTGGTTATATACTTTCTAGTTTTGAAGCACCTATGAGTTATGCCTACTTATTTATCTTAAGTAGTTTTATAATGGCTATAGGATTTTTGACATTTGCAACAATTGATGAACCAAATAAAGAGAAAGTTCTCAAAAAAGAACAAAATTTTAAACTTTTTATAAAAAAATCTATCGTAATGCTAAAAGAAGATAAAAGATTACAGCAGCAAATTGTGGTTATACTTTTAAGTTTTAGTTATTACCTGTCCATGCCATTTGTGATTTTGCATGCTAATAGATCAATTGAGCTAACTGGCTGGTTACTTGGTGGGTTTATTATGGTTCAAATGGTTGGAAGTATTATAGGAAGCTCTCTTATTTGGAGAAGAATCTATAACTACGAAAAAATGCTCTCTTTAAGTTTAGCATTTATGATACTAACATTTATAGTAGCTATTTTTGCAAATAGCCCATATGTTTACGCTATTATATTTTTTCTATTTGGAGTAGGGTTAGATGGTATAAATATAAGCTCAATGAATCTAGTAATTGAAATTGCACCTGAAGAGAAACGTCCAATCTATACAGCACTTCAAACTAATATAACCTCATTAGGTCTATTTTTTCCAATTTTAGGTGGAGTAATACTTAATTATTTAGATAGTTATACATTGATTTATTCACTAAGTATTGTTTTATTATTTTCTGGGCTTGTACTTAGTTTAAAGTTAAAATAGATTAGATAGTTACTACATGAACAAAAAGTGTTCATGTAGTAAATCTTATTTTATTCTACTAATTGTAACTGTCGCTACTGGATTTTCAAACTTATGAATGGAAGTTAATCCAGATGTACTTAATCCATCATCTGCAGTTATAACACCTGAATGAACATGAATTAAATTATTTGTATCATCTTTTGTACTGTTATATCCTTCTCCGCCAAGACCTGGTATACTTTGAGTAGTTTCACTATTGTTTTCAGTACCAGCGTCATATGCAATAAGATTAATATCTACACTTTTTCCTACTCCTATTGTACTTATATCGTAAGAATTTAAGCCAGCAAATGCATCATTCGTGTTTACAAGCATAGTAGCTAGTGAAATATATTTAGCATTTGATATTATATTAATATTTTGAATGTTACTAGGTGTTAATAGTGTTAAGCTAGATTTTGTCTGCTCAATATTTGTATTGACAGTATTAATTACTAAACTATTATCACCACTCTCAGCTAACTTTTCAAGTTCTACGCTTGCACTACTTCCAACTCTAAAGAGATTGTAGTTACTGTTATGTACAACTACTGCTAAAGGTGACATTGGTTGAGCTGCAGTTATATTTTTAATTTTTAACGAGTATTGTGCCTTATTATTGCTAGAGCTTCCACCACAACCAGTTAAGGAAAGACTCACAGCTAGAAATGCACTACCAAAAAGTAAATTTTTAAGCATGTTACTTCACCGTTACTGTAACTGTAGCAATTGGATTTAACCATCTGTGGCTACTTACATCAAAATCACTCTTGCCACCGGATATGTCACTATCACCAATATTTCCACGGTGAACATGTACAAAACCTTCGACAATAGTAGAGACTCCAGTCGCACCAGTTCCAGCTTTTGCACCAGGGTCAGCTGGAATATCTGTAATTCTTTCACTGTTTGCTTCAGTACCTGCATCATATGCATTAATATCAATAGTGTATATGCCAGCAGTCGTTGGAATTTTCCAATTATTTAGTGCTACAAAACCATCATTTGTTGGCAACAGCATAGCAGTAATTGTAAGGTTAGTATTTGAAAGAGACGTTGAAATTGAAGTTGTTGTTGATGTACTAGGTGCTAGTAGACCTCCTGCTGGGTTTTCTACATTATTTGAATTTACAGTAGCTAAATCTGCTGATAAACCGGTAATATCTCCACCCTCAGCCATTGCTTTAAGGTTAGTAGAAGCCGCGCTTCCTAGTGAAAAAATTGAAGTTGTTGATGGATGTGCTGAAACTAGTAGGGGAGTAAAATATATACCATTTGTATTGTTATGTATTTTTACGTCTATCTCTTGAGATAGTAGTGATTGGCTCATAAGAGCAACTGAAGCTATTGTTGAAGCTATGATTTTTTTCATCATTAATCCTTAGTGTATATCTAAAGAACAATTGTAGATAAAATTCATATACCTAATTTATATATTATATAAACGTTTCATAAACAATATATACTTAAAAACATATTGAAAAGTGATGTAGTCCATTTTTATACTCATAAACAAATTTGTATCCATGTATCTGCACAATCTCATTTGTAATATGTAGACCAAGTCCCATCCCCTCAATGCTATTATATGTACTATCTCTAACAAAAGCTTTGAGATATGATTTAAAATCACCATTTAGCTCTTTTCCCTTGTTTATTACACGCAGGCAGTTGTTTTCATATTTAATAGTGATTGGAAGAGTCTCTGTGTATTTCATAGCATTGTCTATAAGATTTTTTATGGCAAAAGAGAAAAGATTAAAATCAACATATATCTTTTCATCTTTAATAAAACTACTTATTGATTTTTCATCTATATCTAACATATCTATAGCTTGTTCTATAATGTCAATAAGCGCATAATCTTTTTGATCTAACTCTAAACTTTTTGCTGTTAATGACTCAACTAGTGCCAAATTATTTAGATGTGATTGCATCTGCTCAAAAAGATCATTTAACTGCTCTTTCTCATTTATGCTAATGTTAAGAAGAACTGTCATTATTTTACCCTTTGTAATGGGTGTTTTTAACTCATGCATTACGTTTCTCATGAATAGTGAGCGACTTTTTTCTAGTGCTTCAATTTTCTTTACAGCATCATGAAAAGAGTTTGCAACTTGTGCTACTTCATCAGTACCATCAACTCTTGTATCAATATCTTTTTTACCTAATGAGAAATCTTTTATATTTTTGTGTAGTTTTTTAAGTGGTTTTATGCCTTGAGTCATATATCTGTAAAACATCATAAAAAGTAACAGTAGCAGTATTGCAACTAAGGATATATATAATTTAAAAGGTGTCATTGGCTCGTCCGAGCGGTAATAGTACATATCATGCATCTCATATGCATAATAGTAATGACCCTCATATATGAAAATATTTATCTTTCCTGATTGTAGCGTTCTTCTTAAAAGTTCATCCTCAATTAATGGCTCGCCAAACTTTTTTACATTCTCTATTGTTTCACCAGTCACAGGTGTTAAAGTGTGTTTTTTTAAATATTTTTGAAAATCTTCTTTTGATGGATGTTCCATAAAAAGTTTATCATAAAGCATTACAGCGCGATGAACTTCATTGTTCTTATCTCTATAAATTGTTGCATAAATTGCCAAGATTGTTGTACTTATAAGTAGTATGGCAGCTATCAAGCTAAATATCTTAGTTGATACAATAATAGAATTATTTTTAATGCTCAACAAAACGATACCCCATTCCTCTTACAGTTTCTATGTATTGATTTAGTGGACTAGAACCTATCTTTTTTCGTAAACGTCCTACTAAAATATTTATACTCTCAATTCCACTGTCAAACCTATGTGATTGCATTGAATTTGCAATATCTACACGTGATATTGTTCTGTTTGGATTTTTAATCATAAGTTTTAAAATTTCGAACTCCGCTAATGTAAGCTCTAATGGTTGATTACTTTTAAATATCTGTGTAGATACTTCATCTATTTTAAATAGTGCATTGTGTTCAATAGAAGAGTTAGATGATCTTTTCATTACTGTTTTTATTCTTGCTAAAAGTTCTCTGGGGTCATATGGTTTTGGTAGATAATCATCTGCACCATTATTTAAACCATCTAGTTTATCATTTAAATCACTTCTAGCAGATGAGATAATTATATGAACATTTGAAACTTCTCGTATTTTCTTACATAATTCTAGCCCATCCATCTCTGGAAGGGATAGGTCTAAAATTATCATATCAAATGTATTAACTGCTAGTGAGGATAATACTAATGATGGTCTCGTAAGGTGAGTTACGTGATTTTTGTTATTTGTTAGAAACTTTGATAAAAGATCTGCCATCTGCTGGTCATCTTCAATGAGTAAAAGTTTTAGTGGCTGCATCTTATGCCTTGTATACATTTAATGGTTTCATCTTTTTATTGTAATTGTAAAACTTAAACAGTTTATATACGAGGTAAATTTAGTTTTGGTTCATCGTTAATATGATAATTGTTTGTAAGGGTTTTCTTTGATGGGCGAATCTTCTTTTGCTTTTTCTTGTGTTAATTCAACTCTTGCTCTAATTTCCATCATTGAAGCAGTTGCTGCAATTTGCATGTCCGCAGGGCTTGGACTACTTGGTGCTAGTGCGGCCGCTCTTACTTTTTGAGCATGTGCAATTTTATCTTCAGGTGTAGATGCTCCGCCTCCAATATCAATGGGTACTTCACCACCAACTGCATATTGTCTACCATCTGGCCCTTTTTGATACGTAAAAGATGCTCCGCCACTTGCTACGCCTGTACTCATATGTGCTGATTCATGTGTACGTACTTCACTATCTCTTTGTTGGAGTTTTGAGACTAATGCCTGTTCTGTTGGACTTAGTTCTTGTTTGTTCGAAGCATTTATATTATCTTTGAAGCCTGAATTTTTTGCAGTAACATCTTCTTTTGTAAAATTATTTTCATGAACCACCGTAGCAGAAGATATTTTCATGACACATCCTTACACAATAATTATAACATATTTGAAAAATCTATATTCTTTTCTTTTTTTCAGTGTCGATTAATACAATCTTAAATAATATTTATTAATTTTATTTAGGGAGAAAAAATGGCAACTGTAACACTTACTAACAATGAAACTGGCGAATCATATGAATTTCCAATTCTTGAACCGACTATGGGTCCAAATGTAATTGATGTTCGTAAACTTTATGCACAAACAGGAATGTTTACATATGATCCTGGATTTACTTCAACTGCAAATTGTAGTTCAGATATTACATATATTGATGGTGGCAAAGGGCAATTGCTTTATCGTGGTTATGAGATTAGTGATCTTGCTAACAATAAAGATTATTTAGATGTATGTTATTTGCTTTTAAATGGTGAACTTCCTTCAATTGAAGAGAGTAAAGCATTTGATTGGGAGATAAGAAAACGTGCTTATGTAAATGAGGGTATGCTAAATCTTTTTAATGCAATGCCAGATGGTTCTCATCCAATGGCAATTTTAAGCGCGTCAGTAGCAGCACTTTCAGCTTTTTATTCTGAGCATGTTACAATGAAAACAGATAAAGATAAACAGGTCATGGCAAGACGGATAATTGCCAAAATTCCTACATTAGCAGCACTATCATATAGAAATTCTAAGGGTATCCCTATTGTCTATCCTGATTTAAAAAGATCATATACAGAAAACTTTTTGTATATGATGCGCGCGTATCCTGATGGTTATTTAGATAAAGCGATTAAACCAATTGAAGTTGAAGCATTAGATACAATATTTACACTTCATGCAGATCATGAGCAAAATGCTTCAACAACTACAGTACGAACAGTTGCTTCAACTGGTGCTCACCCATATGCTGCTGTTTCTGCTGGTATTGATGCTCTTTGGGGTGCTGCTCATGGTGGGGCTAATGAAGCTAGTATGAGAATGCTAGAAGAGATTGGTTCAGTAGATAAAATTGATGAGTATATCAAAAGAGTAAAAGATCCAGAAGATAGTTTTAAATTGATGGGTTTTGGTCACCGTGTATATAAAAACTATGATCCACGTGCAAAAATCTTAAAAATATTTTTAGACAAACTAAAAGTAGAAGTAGAGGTTAATTCACACCTTTTGGAGATTGCAGAAAAGGTTGAAAATATTGCGCTTAATGATGAGTATTTTATTTCACGTAAGCTTTATCCAAATATTGATTTTTATTCAGGCCTAATTTTAACAGCACTAAAAATTCCAAGAAATATGTTTACAACAATTTTCGTAATTGGTCGTTCTGTTGGTTGGATTACACAATGGATGGAGCTAAATGCAGATCCTGAAATGAAAATAGCACGTCCGCGTCAGCTTTATAAAGGTCCTACAGAGAGAAGTATTTAATTGAAAATTCTCCTCTTAGAAGATGACGTTATTTTACAAGAAATTGTAGAAGAACATTTAATTGAGAGAGGTTTTAGCGTAGAATGTTTTTATAATGGAGAGGAGGCCTTTGGTGCGACCTCTCAAACAAGATATGATATTTTATTGTTAGATGTTAATGTAGGTGGAATTGATGGCTTTACACTTTTACAAAATATTAGAAGTGAACATATTCAAACACCGGCAATTTTTATTACTGCACTTCAAAGCTCTAAAGATTTACAGCATGCTTTTAACATTGGTGCTGATGATTACATTCGTAAACCTTTTGAGCTTACAGAACTTGATGCTAGAATTGATAACATAAGGCGTAGGTACAATATTGAGCTAAGTCAGTGTATAGATATTGGTGAAGATATTAAATTTTTTAGCTCTGAGAATAGGGTAGAACTTAATGGAAATAGTTACAAGCTTAGTGTTAAACAAAAAGAGATTTTGGACTATCTATTAAAACAAAAGAGTAGAGTAGTCTCATTTGATGAACTCACTTATAATTTATGGAATTATGAAAATATTCCAGATTCTGCGACAATTAGAACTTACATAAAAGAGATTAGAAAAATTATCGGTAAAGATAGAATTGTAACAATTAGAAATCAAGGTTATCGTTTTGAGTAGTTATGAAAGGCTGGCTCTTTGGAGATTTTTATTAATTTATGTTTTATCTATTTTAACACTTATTACAATCACTGCGTCACTCTATTATCAAAATGAAATAAGTTCAATTACTCAAATGCAGCGTCTTAAGATGGCACACTTATCATCTTCTATTGCTTCAGAGATTATTCAAACTCATATGCAGGCAAAAAAATGTTGTTATTTTGTAAGACCAAATGATGAGTTTAATATTGCTCTATTTTCAAATAAAAATGCTCTTATTGATGGGAGTCTGAGAAAAAATGAGATTCCAAAAGTGGAATTTGGCTCATATGAGGATGGTCGACTTTTTTATGTTGATAAAGGCGCACAAAACCACCTAGATGTTGAGTATATTGTAATTGAAGAAAAAAATGCTCAAACTGCTGATGCACCATTGAATAAAATTTTAACAGTAGTTGCTATTTTATTTCCACTTCTTACCATTTTTGCTTATTTCTTAGCGCGTCTATTTTTAGCCCCAGTTAGAGAAAAAATTGAAGAGTTAGATAGATTTATAAAAAATAGTACTCATGAGTTAAATACTCCAATTACAGCTCTACTCTTAAGTGTCAATTCTTTGAAAAAAAATATAGATGAAAAATCAATTAGAAGAATAGAGGCATCTACTAAAACTCTATATCAAATATATGAAGGACTTAGTTTTAGTACGCTCCAAAGTAGTAGTGAACGAATTAATGAAGAGATAGACTTTAAAAGTATAATCGAGCAGTCACTCGATTTTTTTGAACCAATTGCACAAAGTAAAAAAATTATTTTAAAAAGTCAATTAGAATCATCATATTTTATTATTGATGAAAGGTTAGCAAGTGCGCTTATAAATAATATTCTTGCGAATGCTATTAAATATAATAAACCTCATGGGACTGTAAATATTTCACTTAAGAGTTCAAAACTTTGCATTAATGATAATGGTATAGGTATAGAACTTAAAGAGCAGAGAAATATATTTAATCGTTATGTAAGGGCTAATAGTAGTGTTGGTGGTTTTGGTATAGGTTTAGATATTGTAAAAAGGATTTGTGATGAGTATAAAATTAAAATAGATATTAAATCAGAATTAGATATTGGAACTAATTTTTGCTTATTTCTTTAAAAGTGAGTATATGATAGAATATACAAAAATATTATAATTGGTATAAGATGAAGAAAGAGAAGATTTTATTAGTTGATGATAGTAAAACAATTATTAAAACTCTGCAAGATGAGTTAGCTAATAATAACCTTTTTGAGGTATTTATAGCTACAAACTTTAAAGATGCAAAGCAGTTAATTGATGAAGAGGTTTTTTTTGTTGCAATACTAGATTTAGAACTTCGAGATTCTACTAGAGGTGAAGTTGTTGATTATGCACTAAAGTTTAATATACCTAGCATTGTTTTAACTGGAACTTACGATAAAAATCTTCAAATTGATATTGCAAAAAAACCAGTTATAGATTATATAGTTAAGAACTCTTTAGAGGATATTAAAACAGCTGTATACATGGCAGAAAATTTAACTCTGTACAAAGATAAAAGAGCTTTAATAGTAGACGATAGTAAGTTGGCACGTATGCAAATTAGGCAGCATCTCGAACAGCTAAAATTTGAGGTTTTCGAAGCAGAAGATGCACAAAGTGCATTACAAGCTATAAATGATGAGGTCTATTTTGATTTAATTACAATTGATTACCAAATGCCTGGTAAAAATGGTGTAGAACTCATTCAAAAAATAAGGCAGATTCCAAAACAGCGATCTATCATTTTAGGAGTGTATGCAAGTGATGATGAAGCGCTTAAAATTCTATTCTTAAAAAGTGGAGCACACGATACATTTATAAAACCTCTTGTAAAAGAGGATTTCAACATTAAGATTGCAAATCTCCTAAATATATTAAAAAAAGAGCAAACTATTGAAGAGACTCAAAAAATTGTAAATGAGTATAGTAGAGCATTAGAGAGTGGAAGTATTCTCTCAAAAGGAGATATTAATGGAAAAATTACATATGTAAATGAAGCTTTTTGTGAATATACTGGTTACACAAAAGATGAATTAATTGGAAAACCTCACAGTATTTTACGACACCCTCAAACTCTTAAAACAACATTTAAAGATATGTGGGCAACAATATTAAAAAAAGAGATTTGGAAAGGGGTTATTCGTAATCTTCGTAAAGATGAGACCTGTTTTTATGCAAGAATGACTGTTGTTCCAATTTTAAATATTAAAGGTGAAATAACAGAGTTCATAGCTTTTAGAGATGATATTACACGTCTTGTTGAGAGTAAACAAGAGATGAAAAATATGTTTTTAACAGATTCATTAACCCATCTTGGAAATAGACATAGGTTATTACTTGATTTAGAATCTAAAACAGATATTTTATTAGCAATTATAAATATAAATGGCTTTAAGCAAATAAATAATTTTTATGGAGAAAGTATTGGTAATGAAGTTCTTGTCTCATTTAGTAAGGAACTTTTTGAATTTTGTTATCCGAATGAGACCTCTTTATATCGATTAGGCGGTGATGAATTTGCTTTTGCTAAAGAGGTTATGCCACATCGTCTTGAACGTGAAATTAAAAAAATTGAGTTGATTTTAGAGAGTCTTAGTGAAAACTCTTTTCGCATCAAAAATAATGAAATTCAAGTTGGAGTAACTTGTGGAATTTCATATAATGATAAAACTTTCAACAATGCAGATGCTGCATTAAAAGTAGCAAAGAGTAGTAGACAAAGAGTAGTATTATTTAGTGATGAGATTAAAATATCTAAAGAGTACAAAAATAATTTATTGTGGACTACAAAGGTTAGAAAAGCTTTAGATGAGGATAGGGTAGTTGCATTTTATCAGCCAATAATGGATAATAGTAGTGGTAAAATAGTTAAGTATGAAGCACTAGTTAGATTAATAGATGAAGATGAGCAAATTATTTCGCCTATGGATTTTTTAGAAATAGCTCAACAAACACCTCTATATTTTGAAATAACTAAGCTTATGGTGAAAAGAGTTTTAAACTATTTTAAAGATTTAGATTATGATATTTCAATTAATATTACAGTTGATGATATATTAGATCAAGAGACAAGAGAAGTAATATTAGCTGAGTTGTTAAAATTTAAAAATAGAAAAAATAGTGTAGTTATAGAGATTGTTGAATCAGCTGGAATTACGAGTTTTGAAGAGGTTAGTCTATTCATAGATAAAGTTAAAAAGTATAATGCTAAAATCTCTATTGATGATTTTGGAATTGGTTATTCTAATTTTGAGTATCTCTTAAAACTATCTCCTGATTTTATTAAGTTAGATGGTTCTCTTATTAAAGATATAGATACAAATAAAGATATGTATGCAATTTGTAAAACAGTGACAGATTTTGCAAAGCAGAAAAATTATTTAGTTGTTGCTGAGTATGTTTGTACAGATGGTGTATTTGAAAATGTTAAAAAACTGGGAATTGACTATTCACAAGGTTATTTTATTGGAAAACCTGAGCGTAAAGTTATTGAGTTCTAAGTAGTTTTTTTAATATATTACGTTGAATAAAAAAAGAGACTGTAAACATCGCAGTGTAACCCCAAACAAGAGCTAAAATCACAGCTACAACGTTGTACCTGTACTCTAAAATAGCATAAAAAATTAATATAAATGCAGCTATTCCAAATAGTCTAATAAGAAGGGCTATCATAAATGCACCACTAGCTTTAATAAATGCTATATGGAATGCATTTAGCATTACAAATATGAAGAAGAATGATAGGTGAGTTAGTAAAAGATAAGATTGTGCATACTCATGTGGAAATAAAAAGACTACCAATTTATCTGCAAATAGTACAAAAAATAGTATAAAAAATATACTTACAGAAATTGAAATTTTATATACCCAATGTTTTATTCTTAGCACTTCTGAAAATCTTTTTTGTGCAATTAAAAATGAAAGTTCTGGTAGAATAAAACGAAAAATGGGAAAAACAAAAAGCATAATCATATATGTAAAAATAGGTTTTGCTACAACTTGAAAGTCACCTAATGAACTAAGTCCAAAATAGTGAAGCATTAACATTACAGCAAGATAGATAAGAATCATTCCAGAACCAAACTCAATAGATGAAATAATAGAATTCTTAACAAACTCTTTCATCGGTTTATCTAGTTTTATAAGTTTAAACTTTGGTTCTTTAATAATACGGAATTTTTTTAGATAAATAAACATTGTTAAGCCAATTGAGGACATTACAGTTGCTATAAAAAGAGGTTGCATTCCTCGTGTACCAGCAATATACCAAGCTATTAAAAACCAAATCCACATTAATATTGGTTCAATAAATGTAACCTTATTAATAGTGCTGTAATGCCTATACATTGCAATCTGATTATTCATATAAGCAACCGTGGACATAGAAAGAATCATAGCAACTAAGTACCAATAGTGAATTGTCACACCCATCTTATGTTTTAAATATGGAAGTACAAAAGTCCATGCTACTAAAATTAAAACTATAATAGCAAAACGAAAAATATTTATTATCTTTTCATCCTCTTTAGTTCTAGCAAAACTTACAACCATTGAAGATCTAAAGCCAATTAGAATCATTAGAACAAGAGAGAAAACATCAACGGAAGTAAAAAAAAGTGCTAGTTCATGTTTAGGAATTTTATTAGCTACAAATATTTTAAAAGAAAAATTAAAAGCAATTGCTGCAATAGTCGCAATTAAACCCATAAATATAGAGTGTTTTAGTTTAGAGAATCTATTATCTACTTCAGACATGTTTGCCATTTCTTTTTTTTCCAAATTCCAGCCTCTTTGGTTTTTGCAAATATTTCTGATCTCTTTAATGCTTCTAAATAAAAGGGATCTAGCTTCTGTTTAATATCAACTTTTGCATAACCTAATTCTAACAATTTTTGAGCATAACTTTTACCAGCATTTAGTAAAACTTTACAAGATGTTTTATTAATAGGCTCTACATGATAGGTTATGTAATTATGTAAAATTGTTTTTGCACTATATTTTTGCATAGGAATCTCACGTTGAAAAGAGAGAAGTTCCAAAAGACATTGGCTATTTATTTTTGGATCTGAAATAGCGTTAGATATAGTTTTAATGCCAGCTATATTACATTTAAAATGGGTATTTTCATAAGTAAAAGCAAGAGTTGTGTCAGTGTATGCAAATTTATAAATTGCTTCTATAAATTCACTTGAATTTGCAAATTGTAATAAAATTGTACAAATAAAAAGAGCGCGCATTAAATTTTTAAGCGAACATAGACACGTTTAGGGGCAGGGTAACCCTCAACAGTTTTTGTTGAATCTTTAGGATCTAAAAAATCTTTTAAACTTTGTCCCTCAATCCAATCTGTTTTTCGTTGCTCATCACTAGAGGTAGTTGAGTAGGTTAAGACTTCAAATTGTGAGAATCCAGTTTTATGTGACCAATTTTTAAGAGCTTGAACAGTTGGAATAAAATGTACATTAGGAATCTTGGAGTATGATTTTTCTGGGCATAAAGTGATACTCTCATTGCCATCTATAATAAAGGTATCTAAAATTACTTCACCATTTTTATTAATAGCTCTTTTAAGTGACTTTAGCATTGATATTGGATCAGTGCGGTGGTATAAAACTCCTAGACAAAATATTGTGTCAAATTTATGCTCATAAAATTCAAGATGTTCTACACCTAAGAGTTCATACTCTATATCTGTTTTTGCAAAATGGTTAATAAAATCAAATTGCAGTTTATAAGTCGCAGATGGGTCAAAACCCACTATTTTCTTTGGTTTTTGTTCTAACATTCTAAACATATAATAACCGTTATTGCATCCAACATCAGCAACTGTTTTATTCTCTAAATTAAAGTATGGTTCAAGTAAATTATATTTTATATTACTTTTCCACTCTGAATCAATAAAAAGACCAAAAACATTAAATGGACCTTTTCTCCATGGGCGAAGTGCTAGTGCAATATCTTTGATTTTCTCAGATAAATTTTGATTAATATCTGCTTTTAAACCTATTGTGTCATTAATATCTAAAGTATTATCAATATATTCAAGTTCTGAGATTGATTTAAAAATAGGAGCTGTATTTTTCCAGTTCATCCATTTTTTACGCTCATCTCTTATAACATCTAAATTCATATCTAAATTAGTGTGCAAACTCTATTGCACGGGTTTCTCTAATTACTGTAACTTTAATATCACCTGGATATTGAACATTCTTTTCAATATCCTGAGCAATATCACGAGACAAAATAACAGACTCATCATCATTAACTAATGTGGCATTTACAGTTACACGAAGCTCACGACCTGCATTAATAGCATAAGCTTGTTTGACACCAGACCTAGATGAAGCTATTTCTTCAATCTCTTTAACTCTTTTTATAAAGCTTTCTAAAACTTCCCTACGTGCACCTGGCCGCGCGGCAGATAGAGCATCAGCTGTACATACTGCGGCACATTCAACAGTTTTTGCTTCTTGTATACCATGATGTGCATAAATTGCATTTATAACAACATCATTTTCATTAGCACGTGTGCAAACTTCTGCACCTAAATCAACGTGAGATCCAACATGTTCATGCGTCAGAGCTTTTCCAATATCGTGTAAAATCCCAGCACGTTTTGCTAGTTCTTGATTTCCACCCATTTCAGCTGCCATAATGCCAGCCAAGTGGGCAACTTCAAGTGAGTGAGCTAGAGCATTTTGACCAAAACTAGCACGATAACGCAATTTACCAATTAGATGTGTAAGTTCAGGGTTCATAACAGATATTCCAAGTTCATGAATAATATCTTCACCCTCCTGTTGGGTAATATCTTCAAACTCTTGAGTCACTTTTTCATAAATATCTTCAATTCTTGCTGGTTGAATACGTCCATCTTCAACTAAAAGTTCAATAGTCTTTGTAGCAACAGCGCGCCTGTAAAGGTTAAAACTACTGAGGACTATAGCATTTGGAGTATCATCTATGATTATATCAACACCAAGAAGGTTTTCAAGGATTTTAATATTACGTCCCTCTCTACCTATTATTCTTCCCTTAAGTTCATCATCTGGTAGATTAACAACATTTACAAGACGTTCTTGTGCAAATTCAGATGCAAAACGTGTTGTAGCCTGAGCAATAATAAAGTTTGCTTTTTTTTGCGCCTGCGCTTTTGCTTCGTTTTCATATTTTCTAACAATATGTGCAATTTCTGTACGGCTCTGCTCTTCAATTTTTATCATTAATTGCTGTTTAGCTTCATCACGAGTCATACCCGCACCAGTCTCAAGCACTCTTGTCATTTCATCTATTCTATCTTCGTAACTAGCTTTACGCCGTTTAACCTCTGCCTCTTCTTGCTCAATTCTATTTCTAATGTTGTCATTATTATTTTTTTGAGTTATAAGTTGCTTTTCTAAATCTTTTAAGATTTGCTCTTTTTTGATAAACTCTTTTTGTAATTCTTTACTGTTACGTTCATGTACAGAAATTAATTCACTCTCAAGTTCTTGAGCTTCAACTCTAGCCTTTTTAAGAACAAGTTCGGCCTCATGCTCAATTGCACCAGCTTTTGCTCTTGCTTGATCTGTATACACTCCAAAGTTAGAGGCTGTAATTTTTTTTGAAATTAAAAAGCCTGCAATTCCACTAACGGTTGCTATACCGCCTCCTAATAGTACTTCTATTAACATTTCCTAGCCTTGATGCCAACACACATTTTTTTGAGGTTACAAAATAGTCAGCTTTAATATCATAAATATCAGTTATACTTTTTTTAGTTACACATGCGCAGGTTTGTACAAAAATTATTATTGGTTTATTAGTGAGTTTTGCATGAAATCTATCATACATTCCTTTTCCAAACCCTATGCGCTTAAAGTCCTTGTCTACCCCTACAACAGGAACTATTATCATATCTACTCTATTCATTTTACGATGTGAATTTGCCGCTTCATATATGCCAAATTTAACACTTCGAAGAGGAAGTCTGTATTTTACCATCTTGAAACTTTCCCCAGCCATAAACGGTACAAAAAGTTCTGAGTGTGTTCTCATGAAAGGAAAAAGTTTTCTAATATTTGGTTCATGAGGCATGTCAATATATGCAAGAACACTCTTAGGTTTTAATTTTATCAAAAGTTTCTCTATAGATTGAGTTATAGTATAGTCTATACCTATCTTGTTTTTTTGAGATATTTTTTTTAATTTATCTATGCAAAACATACGGAATTCTAATTTATCCATTTATTAACCTTTTAAAGTATAATAGCATTCTTATATTGTACCAAAGGCAGATAACTATGAAATTAAAATTTTCACTTTTTTTGATGGCATTAACACTTATATTTTCAGGGTGTGATGATAAAAAAACAAGAGTAACTAGCGCGACGCTTCTAGCAAAACCTTCAGTCTATAACTTAAAAGACCTTAGCGGGAAAAACTACCAAGTAACAGCAAATAAGACAGGTTTTAGTATAGGTGGTTATGAGGATAAAGTCGTCATATTGGACTTTTTTGCCACTTGGTGTCCACCATGTAAAGCAACAGCTCCACATCTTGCATCTTTACAAAAGAAGTTTGGAGACAAAGTATTGGTTTTAGGAGTTCTTCTTGAGAGTGGTAAGCAAAATGATTATGTACAAAAATTTGTAGATAAATATGGTGCGAATTATGCAATTAGCAATGCAGAAGATAATATGGAACTTTCATCTGCTGTTGCAAAAAACATTAACCTTCCAAGATCTTTTCCAATTCCTTTAATGGCAATGTATAAAAATGGAAAATACTATACACACTATATTGGAGCAATTCCAGAAGAGATGATTGAAAGTGATATTAACGACGCATTAAAGCTATAAAATGGCGATATTTGATTTTTTAAAAAAGACCGTTGACGCGGTCAAAAGGTTAGATGATGCGCTACTTTTAGATGTTATTGATAATATTAATAAAGATCTTCTTGAAGATATTTTAGTTGAATCAGATGTTAATTATGACTTAGTTGAAGAGATTTTATCTGAACTTCCAGGTGAAGTTTCTCGTGAGATGTTAGAGCCTCATCTTCTTAAATGTTTTCCAGATATTACTATTGAATTAGATCCTCCTCATAAAACTTTTGTTCAACTAATAATAGGTGTAAATGGTGCTGGAAAGACTACAACAATCGCAAAATTAGCACAAAGATATAAGAAAAAAGGACAAACTGTTGTCTTAGGCGCTTCTGACACTTTTAGAGCTGCGGCAATTGAGCAATTAACTCGCTGGGCAAAAAAGATTGATGTAAGCATTGTAGCTTCTAAGCAAGGGCATGATCCATCTGCTGTGGCGTATGACGCAATAGAGAGTGCAAAAGCTAAAAATGCTCAAAATGTAATTATAGATACCGCTGGACGTCTACATACTCAGATAAATTTAGGAAACGAGCTTAAAAAGATTGTAAGAGTTTGTGAAAAAGCAATGAAAGGTGCCCCTCATCAAAAGCTTTTAGTATTAGATGGTACACAAGGGACATCTGCAATAAATCAAGCTGCTGCATTTAATGAGATGATTGGAATAGATGGCATAATAATTACAAAACTAGATGGTACAGCAAAGGGTGGGGCACTTTTTAGTATAGCAAATGAATTACAACTTCCAATTGCATATATCGGAGTTGGTGAAAGAGCTGAAGATTTAATGGAGTTTAGTCCAAAAGAGTTTGTCTCCGCACTGCTAGATAAGTTATATACAGGAGATAAAACTATATAATACTCTACTTAAAATGTATTAGATGGTTTTTATTAATTATTTTAATAGACGTGGTAGTAGGGAGCATACAATGTATGATTCCTACATCAACCATAGGCTCTTACTTTTTAATTTTATCGCTTTTTATATCTATGCAATAGTAAAAAATTGTTCTACTCTACCTCTTCTGAGGAATCACTATCGAGTTCAATATTTTCTAATTCTATATATTCAAGTTCATAATCACCAAAGTGATTTATATAGTGATTAAAGTTATTATCTTTAAATTCTATCATTTCGTTTTCGTACATCTTATATCCTTTTTATAATGTAATATTTAAATAGATATTTACATGTTTTATTCTTGAAATTGATATTATAATTTTGATATTTTTGTACAAGACTTACAAAAAGGCTACAAAAATGTCGTAATTTTGAATTCTATAAATTTTTATATTGATATTTATTCGCATTATAAATGCATTAGCTATATAAAATTACTTATGAAGAGAAATTATGAACCCATTAAATGTAAAACGTTCACTTTCACATTTATGTGAAAGAAAAGTGCCTGTCTTCTTATGGGGACCTCCTGGTATTGGAAAGTCTTCAATTGTTGCTCAGGTAGCACAAGATAAAAATATTAGTTATATTGATTTACGATTATCTCTATTAGATCCAACTGATTTACGTGGTATACCATTTTTTGATACAAAAAAAGAGATTGCACTTTGGGCACCACCATCATTTTTGCCAGATGGTAGTAAAAAAGAGGGAATATTATTTTTAGATGAATTAAATACAGCAGCTCCTATGGTGCAAGCTTCAGCATATCAACTTATACTTGATAGAAAAATTGGTGAGTATAGTCTACCTGATGGATGGGCTATTGTGGCTGCTGGAAATCGTGAGAGTGATCGTGGTGTTGTATTTAGAATGGCGTCACCATTAGCGAATCGTTTTGTTCATTTGGAGATGGAAGTTGATGTTAATAATTGGAAAAACTGGGCTATAAAAAATAATATTGATTCTTCTATAATTGCTTATATTTTGCATAGGCCTGATGCGCTATTTGCATTTAACACAAAAGATGATAGTAAATCTTTTGCAACACCACGTACCTGGGAATATGTAAATGAGATAATTACTTCAAGTCCAGATAATGATCTTTTACTTACAATGGTAAGTGGTGCTATTGGAGAGGATTTGGCTGCATCGTATTTAGGTTTTAAATCTGTAGCTGGTGATTTACCAGACTTAGATGCAATTTTAAGTGGTGAGAGTGTTGATGTACCAAATGAGGCAGCTGCTTTACATATTCTTTGTGCTGCTCTTACTATGCGAATAAATGAAAATACAAGTTCAAAGAAATTAAATAATCTGATTAATTATTCACTGAATTTACCAGGAGAATTTGCCATTATGATTATTCAAGATTTAAGAGAACGTAATATTGAATTAGATCATGTTGATAGTTGGACATTATGGATGCGAAAATTTAACAACTTGATGCACTAAAGGTTTTTTAATGAATATAGATACACTTTTTCTTAGAGCAAAAAGCTCTTTAACATTAAAGCATCCATATTTTGGCATGTTAGCTTCAAGACTTAAACATGAACCAAGTGATATGGTATCTACTTATGCTAGCAATGGAAAACGATTTTTATATAATAGAGATTTTTTAATAAAATGTAGTGAGAAAGATTTAATGTTTATTCTTACCAATTCTGTTATGCATCATGTGTTGGCTCACCAGCAACGCCGTTTAAACAGACGTGGCTCATTATGGCAGCTAGCAACAGATTATGCAATTAACAATCTGTTACATCAAAATGGTTTAAATATTCCAGTGGGAGCAAATTATAGTGAAGAGTTTAATGGTATGTTTGCTGAAGAGATTTATGAGGCATTAAAAGAGGACTATTTTAGTAATATTGATAATGCTTTTGATGATGAAGCTAAAGAGAATGAAGATATTTTCTCAAATTTAGAAAATATAGATGATGAACTTGATGAAAAAGATGAATCACAGTGGCATTATGCTTCATCAGTTGCACAAGAGATAGCACAGAGGAAGAGCCTAATGCCATCAGGTCTTGAAAGGCTTGCTAAAAAAATAAAAGCTGTAGATATTGATTGGCGTTTTGAACTATATAGCGCAATCAATAGACATATGAGAAACAATTATGCCTTTATGCCACCAAATAAAAAACATATCCATAGAGGGTTTATCTTACCATCACTTACAAGTGACACATTAAGTTTATCTGTAGCAATTGATACATCAGGTTCAATTGATAATGAACTTCTTAGTGCTTTCATGGAAGAGTTTAAAACTATAATGACTAACTTCCCAGCTGTCAAAATTGAACTTTTAATTGCAGATGCTAAAGTTCATTCCCATTACACTTTTCAAGGTGGAGAGAAATTGAATTTTGCACTAAAAGGTGGGGGAGGGACTGATTATCGTCCTGTATTTGAGTATATTGACGCAAATATGCCAATGAATACAATGCTTTTATATTTTACTGATGGTGATGGATGGTTTCCAAAATTATCACCAAATTATGAAGTCCTTTGGGCTCTTTCAAAAAAAGCCAAAGTACCATTTGGAAGAGTACTTATAATATTTTAACACTTGACTCAATATTATGAGCATCTCCTACTGCTTTATTATATAAAATTCCATCATATGTATTTAGTGAACTAATCATCTCTGGCATAGCCTTAAAAATATTTTCTGAACCAAATTTTGCTAATGCTCTTATGTAATAAATAGTTGTATTTGTAAGTGCTTGAGTAGCTGTTTTAGGATAAGCACCAGGCATATTTGCTACACAATAGTGAACAATATCATCTTTTATAAAAGTTGGATTAGAGTGAGTTGTTGCATGAGAACTCTCAAAACAACCACCTTGATCAATTGAAACATCAACTAAAACGCTACCTTTTTTCATTAATTTAAGCATATCATTTGTAATCAATTTTGTAGCTTTTGCCCCTGGAATTAAAATAGTTCCTATTACTATGTCACACTCTGGTAAAATATTTTTTATATTTGAAGATGAACTAAACATTGTAGATACATTAGGAGCCATTACATCATTTAAATAATGTAATCGTTCTAAGTTTATATCAAATATAACAACATTAGCACCTAATCCAGAGGCAACTTCAGCAGCAGCTTTACCAGCTACTCCACCACCTAAAATCATAACTTTTGCTCTGCTAGTACCAACAGTACCGCCAGCTAAAAGTCCACTTCCACCTTGATATTTTCCTAAATGTACAGCCCCCATTAAAGATGCCATTTTACCGGCTACTTCACTCATTGGTTCAAGAAGAGGTAGCTTTGAATTAATGTTTAATGTTTCATACGCAAATGCTCTAATTTTTTTTCGTAGTAAAATTTGAGTTAATTTTTTATTAGCTGCTAAATGTAAATATGTAAATAAAATCTGTTTATCTTTAAAAAGCTCATACTCTTCTTCAATTGGCTCTTTAACCTTAATAATTAAATCTGATAAATTAAATAGTTCACTTGCACTTGTTAAGATATTAGCACCATGTTCAATATACTCTATATCATCAAAACCACTACCATTTCCAGCATTACTTTGAACATAAACATCATGGCCATCATTGACAAGAGTCTGAACACCTGATGGTATTATAGAAACTCTAAATTCATCTTTTTTTATCTCTTTTGGTATACCTATCTTCATAGTCATATCCTTTAGTTATTCTAATAAACTCTATTATAAATATACTTAGAGTAGTTATTATAGTTGTTGAATAATTTTTACTTTAAGAATTTTTTAACTAATAACTTCCCTCACTAACAGATATTACATAATTATCATCAACTTCAACAGCACTAAATTCATGTTTTCCACAAAAAGTTTCATTTAGTTCTTGTGCCCATGCACGTGCAATTCTTAACGCATTTTCTTTATCATCAAATGTCTTTATTTGAGGCATACCTTTTCTTTTAGCACATCCACAAAGTTTTTCTACTACTACATGATATTCCATAATTATCTCCTTCTTTATATTTCACAGGCCTCTTCAAAGCCACCTTGTTCAACTGATATTACAAAATTATTATTAACTTCTGTAACATCAAATCCATGTTTCCCACAAAATTTATTATTTAAACTATCTGCCCATTCATAAGCGTGTTCTTCTGCTTCTTCTTTCGTACTAAAGCTACGTATCTGTTCTATAGAGTTCTTTTTAGCACATGCACATAATTTTTCAATTACTATATGGTGTTCCATTATGACAGCTTACTATTAGTTGCAATCAAATAGAATTGATCTTTTAATTTATTTAATTGTTTTATTATTAAATCATGATGTTTTTCATCTAAGATAAAATGTTGTTCCATAAAATCATACATTTTATCTATATCTGAATTTATCTCTTTGAGAAGTTTTTCTTTAATCTGCTCTTGTACGCTCATAAATATCCTTTTTTAAATATCGGTGCATATAACATACTATAATGGGAGAAACCACCCTGAAAGGGTGGTATTTTAAGGGAGTAAAATAGAATAAAATTAACGAATTAAATCAAAGAAGTAATCAGTACTTGCTATACCTTTAGTCTCTTCATCTAATTGATCTAGAACTTTGTTTGTAATCCATGTTAATAGATTTAATGCACCATCATAACCACTAATACTATATCTGTGTAAATGGTGGCGATCAAATATTGGAAATCCAATATAGATTAATGGAACGTTTGTATCACGCATTAACTCTTTACCATAACTATTACCAATCATGAAATCAACTGGTTCTGTAAATAGTAATGAACGCATATGCCATAAATCTTTACCAGCCCATACATGACAATCTGCTGCTGCAGGAGAGGTATCAAGCATAGCTCTCATCTCATCTTCCCAACCACGAGGAGCATTGTGACACAATACATGAGTAGGTTCAGCACCCATTTCAAGTAAAAATGAAACCATACCAATAAGAAAATCTGGATCTCCCCAGATAGCAAATTTCTTTCCGTGCATGTATGGATAACTATCTTGCATTGCATCAACTAAACGACCACGTTCAACTTTTAACTTTTCAGGAACATCATTTCCAGTTAGTTCAGATAATTTCATAACAAACTCATCTGTACCTTTAAGACCTACAGGATTACAAAATGCGTTTTCTTGTTTCCATTTTTTGTTAACCATTTTCATAGTCTTAACTGTTGAATACTTTTGAAGCGATATTGTAGCTTTAGAGTTAATACAATCTTTAGCATCTTCAAGTTTTGTACCGCCAGAAAACATATTATAATCACCAGCTGGCATATCCCATTGATCAGCGTGATCGCCTAACATTGTGTAGCTTGCACCAAAAGCTTCAACAATAGATTTAACAGAACGAATTGATCCTATATAAGTTTCAAATCCTGGAATGATATTAATTTTTTCATTCTTTTCATCTTTTTTATTACCATCTGTTAATTGAGACATAATACCATGCATCATATTGTCATAACCAGTAATATGACTACCAGTAAAAGATGGAGTATGTGCATATGTAATTGGATAATCTGCTGGAAGGTGTTCTCCACCATCTTCTTCTTTTGCTGCTGTTGCAAAAGCATAAAGATCGTCACCAATAACTTCAGCCATACATGTTGTTGATACTGCAATCATTTTAGGTTTATAAACTGCAGCACAGTTTTTAAGTCCATCTTTCATATTTACAAGACCACCAAAAACAGCCGCATCTTCAGTCATTGAATCAGATACACATGGAGTCGGTTCTTTAAAGTGACGTGTAAAATATGAACGAAAATATGCAACACATCCATGAGAACCATGAACATAAGGCATAGTGTCTTCAAACCCTAATGCAACCATAACAGCGCCAAGTGGCTGACAAGCTTTAGCAGGATTTACAGTAATCGCCTCACGAGCTAGATTTTTTTCACGGTAATCCCATGTTTTAGTCCATTCAGCAATCTCTTCAACTTTTTCAGGATTTATAGCACCCATACCACCTTCAAACTGCTTTTTGTTTGAAAGAACGTCCTGGTACTCAGGACGTTGGAATAATTTTTGACCATTTACAATATTTTCAACTTCTTGCATTACGCTTCTCCTTCTTTATCCCATGGTGCTTTGCTATGTCCCCATACTGGAGAGTTAATAGCCAAATCCATATCTTTTGCAAAAATTGCAAAACCATCATAACCATGATATGGACCACTATAATCCCATGAGTGCATCTGTCTATATGGTAATCCCATCTTTTGGAATACATATTTTTCTTTAATACCTGATGCTACTAAATCAGGTTGGAGTTTTTTAACAAATGCTTCAAGTTCATACTCATTTACATCATCATAGATAACAGTTGATCTAAAAATTTCATCTTTAGTACGTTTATAATCATCATCATGAGCAAACTCATAACCTGTACCGATTACTTCCATACCTAAATCTTCATAAGCACCAATTACGTGACGAGGACGTAGTCCACCAACAAATAACATTACTTGTTTACCCTCTAGGCGCGGACGATATTTATTAGTCACGGCATCAACCATTGGTTGATATTTTTTAATAACTTCTTCACATTTAGCTTGAACATCTTCATCAAAAAATGCTGCTATTTTACGTAATGATTTAATTGTCTGAGTTGGTCCAAAGAAGTTATACTCTACCCAAGGAATACCATACTCTTTTTCCATATGACGAGAGATATAGTTCATTGAACGGTAACAATGAAGTAGATTTAATTTAACTTTTGGAGTTGCTGCCATCTCTTTAAGAGTTGCATCACCAGACCATTGAGCTACAACACGAAGACCCATCTCCTCTAACAAAATACGACTTGACCATGCATCACCACCGATATTATAATCACCAATAATTGCTACATCATAATCAGTTTGCTCAATAGTATCACCTAAAGTATCAATATTGCCATCAAATACATAATCTCTAACTGTATCATTAGCAATATGGTGACCTAGTGATTGAGAAACTCCACGAAAACCTTCACAATTTACAGGAACAATTGTATTACCAGTTTTCTTAGCATACATCTTTGATGTTGCATTAATATCATCACCAATTAGACCAATTGGACACTCTGATTGAACTGTAATTCCATTATTTAAAGGAAAAAGTTCATCAATTTCATTAAAACAAACTTCAAGTTTTTTATCACCACCAAATACAATATCTTTTTCTTGGAAATCTGAAGAAAAGTTCATTGTAACAAATGTATCAACACCAGTTGTACCAATGTAATAATTACGACGACCAGCACGCGAGTATTGACCACAGCCAATTGGACCATGAGAGATATGTACCATATCTTTTACAGGACCCCAAACAACTCCTTTTGAACCAGCATATGCACAGCCACGTTGACTCATAACTCCTGGAACTGTTTTTTTGTTAGATCTAACATTTCCACACGTCTTTTGACTTTCATCTTCAGGAGACCCAACACCTAAGTGCTTTGCTCTATTTTTAGCTGCTTTTGCAGGATACGCTTTTAGTACCTCTTCAATGGCAGCTTTTTGTTTCTCTTCTAATACTTCTGGACCCATTATTTTCTCCTCAATGTTTTTTTGTATTAATTACGCTGCTGTAATTTTAAAATGAGCCATTGAGTCAAATTTTTTACAAAGCTCCATAGTTTCATCATCACTAGCATCTATTCTTTTAGAAAGCTCAGCAATTTGATAACGATTAGTGTAGATCATATAATCTGTTTCTGATGTTTTAATATAATGAGCTAATGCTTTAAACATAAACGTATCTTTATTTGTATACGAAAGCTCTTCAACTTGACCATGTGACTCCATAGTCATTTTAACTTCATTAATATCACTAGCATCAATATTTGCAGCCTCTAATTTTTCAACAACTTTTTCATCTGGAATATTATTACCCATATCTGCTGGGAAATGGAAACCTAAAATAAACATAAAATTCTCCTTCTTTATCTATTATTTTCTTTTCATTATGAGAATGTAAAAGTTTCCCCAAATTTTGGGGAAACAACAAATTTTTGCAAATAATATCGATTAAGCTTCTGCTGCTTTACCAATATTCTCTTCATCAGCCTCTTCTTCAAGACCAAATTTCATAATAAGTGCTTCAAGATCATCCATCTCTAATGGAGTTGGAATAATTTTCATATCATTATTGATAATTTTACGAGCAAGCTCTTTATACTCTATAGCTTGATCTGAAAATGGGCTATATTCAACAACTGTCATACGACGAATTTCAGCGTGTTGAACAATATTGTTACGTGGAACAAAGTGAATCATTTGAGTACCTAAATCTTCAGCTAGATTTTTTGCAAGATCATATTCAAAGTCTGTCATACGAGCATTACAAATAAGTCCAGCCAATCTAACACCACCAGTATTTGCATATTTTAATATACCTTTAGAGATATTATTAGCAGCATACATAGCCATCATCTCACCAGACATAACAATATAAATTTCTTGTGCTTTACCCTCACGAATTGGCATAGCAAATCCACCACAAACAACATCACCAAGTACGTCATAAGAAACGAAATCTAGTCCCTCTTCTTCATAAGCTCCTTCTTCTTCAAGAAAGTTAATCGCAGTAATAACACCACGTCCAGCACAACCAACTCCAGGTTCAGGTCCACCAGATTCTGTACAGTTAATCCAACCACCTGGTGAGTCTGGTGTAAAAATACCAGCACCTGGTTTCATAGCATCTTCTAATTCTAAATCTTCAACTGTTCCCATTTCAGCAGCAAGTTGTAAAATTGTAGATTGAGCTTTCTCATGTAAAATAAGACGAGTTGAATCAGCTTTTGGATCACAACCAACAATCATAATATTCTTATCAAAGTAATGTGCCATAGAAGCCAACGTATTTTGAGATGTAGTTGATTTACCAATCCCACCTTTTCCATAAAATGCAATTTGACGAAGTTCAGCCATTTTTTCTCCTTAGTTATAAACGTCTCTATTTTGTTAGACACGTTATGTACTTCATATGGCTATATGCAACCTTTGTTCTTGTTTTTTTTAAGCACAAAATACTACAAAATAGCTTTCTGAACAATATTTGTCGTAAATATATACAAATTTGTAAGAATAGATTATGCAACAATAAAAATGATGTATAAAATTGGTATTTTCAATACAGTAGGTGTATGTAATATTGATAGTTTTTTGAGTCTTAAATTGAAGTTTCTATTAGAAGTGATGAACGCTTAAATGTGTCCTACGAAAACCACGTCTATTATAAAAATGTAGAGCATTGTCATTATTTACATCAGCAGCTAGTTGAATTCTTTTATATCCATGGTTTTGCGCAATATTTCTCATTTGATTTATTAACCTACTACCAACACCCATTTTTCTATAATCTTCTTTCACTACAAGATCTTCTATTTGACCTATGAAATCACCAGCTGCACTAGAAATTAATCTTTGCATTGTTATCATACCTACAACTATATTTTCATGTTTGGCAACTAATATATCACTACTTTTTTCATTAAAAAGTGTAGTAATTCCAGAGAGCTGTTTATTGTAATCTATTTCAAAGTCACTCTCTATTTCAAATAAAATAGCTAGTAGTTTTGCCATTTCAGGTAGATCACTCTTGATTGCTTTTTCTATTGTAATTCCACTTTTCATATTTATATCGCATATCTCTGGATTTAAAATAGAGATAATTTTTTTTGCTTGTTCACTTAAAGGGTTTGAATCAATATATAATGTTTTTAATTTCAACAAATTTGCTAGTGAATCTGGCAGTGTCGAGATACTATTTTTATCTATATCTAATTCAGAAAGTTCTATATATTCACCTATGTCATCTGAAATATTTTTAATGTTATTTGATGAATAGCACAATACATTTAAATGCTTTGAAGGTGGTAATACAAATTTATCTAACATACAACTGTCACATGACAGCTCTTTTAAAAATGGAGCGAATGTATTATCAAAAGACAATTCAGTAAGAGGATTTGAATCAAGTATTAGAGTCTCTAAACTATCTAAAAGTTTTAAATTAAGTGATGTAAGCATATTAGAGCTAAAGTCTATCCTCTCTAAATCAAGATTATAAAAAGCATTATCTATCTTTTTAATTTTATTATCTGAAATTTCAAGCTCTTCTAAAGCTTGCATAGATTTAATTGCATTTGGAATTTCTTCTAAGAGATTACCATTTAAATTAATTCTTTCCAAATTGACTAATTTTGAAAAAATATTTGTAACATCTTTTAATAGGTTATATGATATATTCAGTGTTCTTAACTCATTTTCAATTGGTAAACACTCATTCATACAAGTTAAAATATTTGCGCTTAAATCTAATACTCTCAAATTAGCACATTTTTGTAAAATTGAGGCATTTGACAATCTATTTCCATTAACATTTAAAGCTCTAAGAGGCATAAACTCAATAATATCTGGTAAAACTTCAAACATATTTCTTCTAAGGTCTAAATTGCTTAAAGAGGTTAAATTTTTCATACTCTCAGGAAGAGTGTTTAATTTATTATTTGCCAAATTAAGTACAACAAGATTTATTAATAGACCAAAACTATCTGGTAACTCTTTAATCTGTTTATTACTTAGATCTAATCTTGTAATTGTATCAATTGAATCAACATCATCATCAAATAAGTTATACTGTTTTAACCAATTTATTAGAGTTTCTAATTTTAAATTTTTCATTCTCAACTCTCCTCGCTTAAACGTTTTAAACGCTCTAAGCGTTGGTTAATTAGATAACCTATTTCATCATAATCAAAATGTCCAAATTGGTTCATGTCATACAATTTAAGTAAAGGGGATCTACAACAACTTTTACTACACTCAGTAACTAACTTTTTAGCTTTTTTAAATGGCAAAGCAGTATTTTGAAATATGTCAATTGCTTGTGCTACACTTTTCTCACCACACTCACAAATTTCCATATTTAGAATCTCTTGCTTATCTGCCATAATAGATGTCCTACATCGTAAATAAAAAAGGTTTAACTATAAACCTTTTTCCTTCTTAAAAGAGTTTGCCTCTTCAACTGCAACAATTAATTTTTGACTAAGTTCAGGCATTTTAATATAATCAACCCATAAAGTATCTTCTACAATATCGTGAATTTCTGAAGCAATCTCAACTGCAATTCTTTTTCTTTTAGCGTACTCTTTTTTCAACACTTTTACATCTTCTGACATTTTTTCTCCTTAAGTTATAATGAAAATGCGTATATATTATCAAAGCGAATATTATGTTCTTCACTACTAGACATGTGAACAAACTCTTGCTTATTTTGAAAGTGGTAGCGTTTATATAAATCAACTATATGCTCAACTCCAAGAGGAATATCAGCAACTACTTTCTTTAAACCTCTGAAATAGAGTACGCCTTTCATCATTTTTTCAGCCTCTTTTTCATGAGCATTACGCACTTGCCAAGGTCCTAAATAGACATGGCGTGAATTAACAATACTAGAGTGTTGAAAACCATTGGGTAATGCAAACTTAAGTGAACTATTTCTTTCCATCTCATCTAATAAAAAATCCATTCTATTTTCATTAAATGTTTCTTTATCAATATATGAAATAACAGACTCAAAGTTTCCACTATCTAACTCTTTAGCATGGGCATTTGTAAAATTAAATGGCGGTACTTTACCAACATTAACAAAGCGACCAACTTTCATTCTCTCTTTAAAACCATATTTCTCAAAAAATGGTACTAAATTTGGGTTTGCATGAAGATATATATTTTTATACTCATTATTTAAAGTGCCAAAAAGTGTCTCAAATAGACGTTTTCCAATACCTTGTTTTTGGTACGCTTTTTTAACCATAAAATATTTAATCATTGCAGAATGTTCAAATTCTATTGCCATAATAGCACCAATGAGTTCACCATCAATGTATGCCCCATAACATAAATGAGGTGAGTGCATTATCATCAGTTTTATATGGTAACCATCTGCTAACCAACCGACATCTTCTGCTGTACTTACAACTTGACTTACATCTACGAATTTCAACCAACCTATAAACACAAATTCTCCTTGTATAAACTTACAAGTTCAAAATCATTAAGTACTTTTTTACGTGCAGTTACAATCTCACGAATCATTGGTAAAAGATTTTGTAAAGCATGTTTTTCTGCATTAATACCTAACTGTTTTAAATGATAAAGTATTGTACCAGTACCTGAATGTTTTCCTATTGGATATTCTCTAATTGAACCAACTTCTTTGGCATCAAACGGCTCATAAGCACTAGAATCTTTCATCATTCCATCTGCATGAACACCACTTTCATGTGAAAATATGTGCTTGCCAACTATTGGCGCACTAGGTGAGAGATTTATACCAGCTGCATCAGAAACTAAATTAACAAGACTTTGCATTTCAAAAGCATTTATGCAACGCTTTTGACCATATAAATGCTTTAAAGCCATAGAAATCTGTTCAAATGAGGCATTTCCAGCACGTTCACCAAGACCAATTACAGTTGTATTTACACTAATAGCACCAGCATCTATACCGCTTAACGCATTTGCATTAGCTAATCCATAATCGTTATGTGTATGCATCTCAATTGGTAGGAGATTAAAAGATTGTAACTCTTTTATATTTTGATATATTTTAGATGGAGTTAAAATACCAACTGTATCGCAATATCTAAATCTATCAACTCCAAGGTTATTACCTAAAGTCATAACCTCTTTTATAAATTCGATAGAACCTCTTGAACTATCCTCTGCTCCAATACAAACATAAAGTCCCTCATTTTTTGCAACATTTATAGTTTGTTCTAAATCTTTCAACATTGCTGTTTTATTTCCAGCAAATTTCACATCTATTAAAATATCAGATATAGGAATGGATAAATCAACGGCTTTAACGCCACAATTAAGAGATGCTTCAAGATCACTCATTTTTGCTCTATTCCATGTCATCATTTGAGTATCAAGATCTAAAGAGAGTAGTTCTTTAATATCTTCTTGTTCACGCTTACCCATAGCAGGTATACCAATTTCAAGCTCATCTACACCACATTTCACTAAACCTTTTGCAATTTTAATCTTTTCAAAAGTGTTAAATGCAACATATGGTGCTTGTTCACCATCACGTAATGTAGTATCATTAATTAATGCCATTGCTTCCTCCTTTCATCTAAAATTTTGTGTAGATAATTTAATTTACTTCTAGCTCTTGTGGTAAATTAAAATATTTTCTTGTTGCTTTTAAAACTGATGCTTCTATAGGTTCAAACGCATAATCTTGATCAGCTATGAGTCCAGCTTCTGCTAAATCATTTTGTGGGCAACCACCTATCTTAGCAGTAAGAATAAGTTTACAATCTTTTAATTTATCTATAATTGGTTCGATTGGATTCCCTCCATCTGGACCTGCACAATACTCATAATCAACTTTTCTATGATGAATGAATCTAATACCTTTATCACCAGCTTCATAAATTAAAAACTCTTTTACCGAACCAAAGTGTTGATTAATCATTCCTTCACCTGCAGTTGTAACAGCTACTAAAATTGTTTGACCATCACTACTTAAATTCTCTTTTTCTTTTCTAACACGTTCATTTGCTTTATCTAAAAAACCTCTAAACTCTTCAATTTTTGCTTGACTTTCTTGTCTTGCTTCAATATCGTAATGATCTTCTAATGCTTCAAATGTCATATTTGCAAATGTATCTTTTGTAAATTCAGCACCTCTATCTTCACCAATAAGTCCAACAGCATCAGCACGACATTGACGACAATGTTGCATAAGTTTCATATCCATGCCACAAGCTTCTTGAACTTCCATCTGTTGTTGATCAGTCGCGCTTTGTACACCATCTAAACCAAATTTTGTACCATGTTCAGGTTCTGAAATAATTGGCATAATATTATGTAAAAATACACCTATCTCTTTGAGTTTTTTAGACACTTCAGCAAGATGTTTGTCATTTATTCCTGGTATTAAAACAGAGTTTGCTTTAATGAGAATTCCATTTTCAACACACTTTTTCATACCCTCTAGTTGACGTTCTAATAGTATTTTAGATGCCTCTTTACCGTAATATCTTTTATTATTATAAAAAATCCATGGATATATTTTAGAACCAATTTCACCAGTTGTATCTACACTATTAATAGTTACAGTAACATGATCAATATCATATTTAACCATTTCATCTACATATTTTGCTAACTCTAATCCATTTGTAGAAAGGCACAATTTTAAATCTGGTGCTTTATCTCTTACTAATTCAAATGTTTTAAATGTTTTATCCGGATTTGCCAAAGCGTCACCAGGACCTGCAATTCCTAAAACACTTAAACGTTGAACTTCTCCACCAACATACATAACTTTTTTAGCAGATTCTTCAGGTGTTAAACGCTCACTAGTAACTCCTGGACGACTCTCATTTGAACAATCATACTTTCTATTACAATAGTTACATTGTATGTTACAAGCTGGTGCAACAGCCACATGAATACGTGCATAATGGTGATGTGCTCCTTCTGAATAACATGGATGGTTATGAATTTTATCTTGAATATCCTGTGGCATATTTGCTTCAGCAGGATTACTTGTACTACAACTCATTTTAGCTCCTTAGTTTCACAATGATCTCGCATCATGTAGCTATAATCATTCTATAAATCACTGTCTGCATAAGGTATTCCAGAATAAATTTATCATTTAAAAACAAAAGTACGACATTTTTGTCTAATTATTGTATTTACTTGTCATAAATTAGTTTTTTACCTCTACTCACATACTAGAACGCAATATGCAATAACCATTTGAAAATAGATAATTTAAGGTGAAGAGGTTGAAAATAGCAATTCCATTAGATGAAAAACAGACAATTTACCATCAAAATCCATTTACAGCCCCTAAGTTTGCTATCTACAATATAGATGTAGATAAGCAAAATGTTCAGTTCACCTTAAACAACGTAGTAGAAAGTCCTTGGAGTTCAAGCTCTTACAAAAATTTTAAAGAGAACACGATTAAGTGTGCTTGTAATAAAAAGGCTCAAGATGATATAAACCATATTTGTGAGCATTACTCTTTACTAGAGGTAATTGGTGATTGTAGCTATCTATTAGCAGACCATTTTTGTGTAAATACAACAAGAGCATTAAGTATAGGTGGCGTTACAGTATTTAAGATTCCAAGCATAATAAATAGAACTGATCTAGCAATAAAAAATTTTTTAATAGGAGCTAGTTTTGCAAATAAAATACAAAACATCCACAATGCGTCTTGAAGATACACCTCTTGATATTGGTTATGCATCTGAAAAAGTTATTTTGAAAGATAAAGATGGACACAATATAGAAATAGGCGGACATGATGGTAGAACACAACTAATTATATCGGCTAGTTTTATTGATGATAATTTAAAAGATGAATTAAAAACAATAGATGCTAATTTACCTGAAGGTGGTGAGTATGAAGTAACTGCTTACTTAGTAGTTGCTAATGATGAACACATTGATCCAAAATTAAAAAATATAAAATTCTTAATAGATTCTGAAGATGAATTCTCAGACTACTATGGGACAAAATTAAGTGGTGAACCGTATCAAAATGAGCTTACTAAAGCAATTATCTTGATTTCGAAAGATGGAGCTATTTTTTATGATGAGTTTAAAAATAATCTTGAAGATAAATTCAATACAGACACACTAGCTAGAAAAATTTTAGCAGCACAAACTTGTTATACAGGAAAAGGATGTCATTAATGGATAATTTAATAGAAGATATAAAAAAAGAGATACGTAATCAAATAACTGTTCCATATTTTGGACTTGGAATTTTTAAAGAATCAAAAACAAAAGATGGTGAGCAAGTTCCATATGATTCTGATTCTCTGATTTTAACTATGAATAATGGTAGAGCTATGAGTCCTAGACTTATGTTTGAGTACTCTCGTGCTGCTATGCACTTAGAACAGAGACGTGGTGTTGAGTATATGACACAACTAATGAATCATATTTATACAAAAGACTTCTCTGCAACTGCACTTCATAAAGCTATTTTAGATATGAACCCTAGGTATATCGTTGATACTAATCGTGATACAAAACTGCAAGAGATGTTAGCGTTTGAACCACACTGTTTAGTAATTGGAAAATCAAGAATAATGGCAGATAAAGATAGATTTGAACTGTTTGAATATGACGTAGAGAATAAAAAATATTTTCAAGTTGAAGAGGAAGTTTTAGATGATGCAAAAAAAATTCTCTTTAAACCAATGGGTTCACCACTTCCTGAACCAACTTTCATAATTTCTGATGCTGATTATGTTGATTGGTTAACAGAAGCGATGGGAGGTTTTGCCGTACCTCCAACTTTAAAAAGTTATAGAAAAACCAAAAAATATCTTTTTTTAGGAACATTTTTTGATCGTGATACAGATAGAATGGTAGCAAATGAGTTAACACTTGATTTAGAGGGTGGATATATTGTTACAGATAAAGAGTTGACAAAAAAAGAGAAAAAATTTGTAAAAAAACATAAGCTAGAAGTCATAGAGATGTCTCTTGAAGATTTCACTCAAGCTTTTATTTAAAGGATTTTAAAAATGCCTATGATTCCAACAGTAAAAGATCGTTCTCCAAAAGGAGAACGCTACTTTGATTTATTTTCTAAATTACTAAATGACCGAGTTATTATGATAACTGAACCAGTTGATGACCATATGATGGGAATAGTTGTTTCACAATTACTGTACCTTGAAGCAGAAGATGCAGATGAACCAATACACATGTATATAAGCTCGCCTGGAGGTTCAGTTATGGCAGGACTTGCTATTTTAGACACAATGAATCTAATTAACGCACCTGTTCATACATATGCAATGGGTATGGTGGCTTCAATGGCTGCAATACTATTTACTTGTGGGGAAAGTGGTTATAGATACATTTTTCCAAATGCTGAAGTTATGATTCACCAACCACTAGGTGGAACACAAGGACAAGCTAGTGATATTGAAATTCAAGCCAATCATATTATAAACCTTAAAAAAAGACTTTATAGAATTCTTTCAAAAGCTACTGGTAAACATGTTAAAACTATTGAGAAAGAGAGTGATAGAGACAACTACTTTGAAGCAAATGATGCAATAAAATTTGGTTTAGCTGATGTTGTTTTAGAATCATTTAATAAAAAGGATGAATCATGAGTCAAGATAAACATTGTTCATTTTGCGGACGTAAACAGTCTGAGGTAAAAAAGATGTTTTCATCAGAGACAACCAATATCTGTAATGAGTGTGTTACAACATGTTCGAATATTTTACAAAAAGAGGTTCGTTACGAACAACGTACTCAAATGAATAATGAGTTACCTAAACCTGCAAAGATAGTTGAATTTTTAGATAAGCATATAATTGGACAAGAAGATGCAAAAAAAGTTCTTGCGGTTGCACTTTATAACCACTATAAGCGTATTGAAAATCCAGTTTATAATGATGTAGAACTTGAAAAAAGTAATATTTTACTTTTAGGACCAACAGGTAGCGGTAAAACACTACTTGCAAAATCACTTTCAAAGACGATGAATGTACCATTTGCTGTTGCTGATGCTACAGCTTTAACTGAAGCAGGTTACGTTGGTGAAGATGTTGAAAGTATACTATCACGCTTGTTAGCAGCTGCAAATTATGATATTGAGCTAGCTCAAAGAGGTATTGTTTATATTGATGAGATAGATAAAGTTGCGCGTAAAAGTGAGTCTTCTACTATGGGGCGTGATGTCTCTGGTGAGGGTGTTCAACAAGGGCTATTAAAGATTTTAGAGGGTGCTGAAGTTTATGTTCCTGTAAAAGGTAGCCGTAAGAATTCAACAACAGAGACAGTACTATTTGATACTAAACATGTACTTTTTGTATGTGGTGGTGCATTTGTTGGATTAGTTCCTGATACTCATACTAAAAAGAGTAACAAAGTTGGATTTGGATCTGTACAAAAAGCGGAGATGAAAGAGCATAAAATTGATCAAAAAGCTCTAGTTCATTATGGAATTATTCCTGAATTTATTGGACGTATTCCAGTAATTGCACAATTAAAAGAACTTACTAAAGATCAAATGGTTCAAATTTTACGTGAACCTGATAATGCACTTATTAAACAGTTTCAAGCTCTATTTGATATGGATGGAATTTCACTAAGATTTGAAGATAATGCACTTTTAGCAATTGCTCAACAAGCAATAGAAAAGGGAGTAGGGGCTCGTGGACTAAGAGGAATTATTGAAGAGGTTATGTTACCGCTTCAATTTTCTTGCCCATCAGAAGATAATTTAGAGAGCTGTACAATAACTGAAAGTGTAGTAAAAGATCATTCAAACAAACCAATTTATACATACAAAAAAAAGGAAAAAGAGTAATGAAAGTATATTTAGATAACAATGCAACAACAAAAATAGACCCGTTAGTAAAAGTAAAAATGCAACCATTCTTTGAAGATTTATATGGAAATCCTAACTCTTTGCATCAATTTGGTATGGATGTTCGTCCAGCACTTAATGAAGCTATGGGTGCTATGTATGATGCCCTTAATGTTCCTGATGAAGATGATATATTAATTACTTCATGTGCTACTGAAAGTAATAATAGTGTATTAAAGGGGATATATTTTAAATATATATTAAAAAATCCAGAAAAAAATCATATTGTTACAACAGCAGTTGAGCATCCATCAATGTTAGATACTCTAAAATTTTTAGCTGAATATGGTGTTGAAGTGACTTATGTCGATGTTGATGATAATGGCGGTATAAATGCTCAAGATATTGAAGACGCCGTTACTGATAAGACAATTTTAATATCTATGATGTGGGCAAATAATGAGACTGGTATGATTTTTCCAATAGAAAGAATTAGTAATTTTGCTAAAGAAAATGGTATACTATTTCATACAGATGCTGTGCAAGCAATTGGTAAAGTTGCTGTAGATTTAACAAAAATCAATGTTGATTATCTAACATTTTCTGCACATAAATTTCATGGGCCAAAGGGAATTGGTGGCTTATATGTTAAAAAAGGAAAATCATTACCTAATTTACTTCATGGTGGAGAGCAGATGGGTGGTAAACGTGCTGGTACTTTAAATGTTGCCTATATTGTAGGTATGGGACTCGCCTTAAAACAAGCAGCCGGACATGTTAATAAAATGAATACAGATATTAAACGTTTACGCGATAGACTAGAAGATGAACTCTCAAAAATATCTGATACCATTGTTGTAGGACCTAGAGAAAATAGAACTCCAAATACAATATTAATTTCACTACGTGGAATTGAGGGTGAAGCAATGTTATGGGATCTAAATAAAGCAGGAATTGCAGCTTCAACAGGGAGTGCTTGTGCGTCTGAATCTCTTGAAGCAAATCCAATAATGAGCGCAATAGGAGAAGATCCTGAACTTGCACATACGGCAATGCGTTTAAGTTTATCAAGGTATACAACTGAAGAGGAAGTAGATTATACTATAGATAAATTTACAAAAGCTGCTGAACGTCTTCGCTCAATCTCTTCAACTTATGGATATAAAAGTCAAGAAGTAGGTTAATGCGTTATATTATAGAGATTAGAATATCTACTAAAAATAGGCGTAGTTATAAAATTGATGCTAAAGATGAAAAAGAGGCTTTTTCTAAGTTAGCTCTTCGACTTCCACCAGATCAAAGAGATAATTACGTAGTAGATTCAATATCAATTGATCCTCTATCTATAAATATCGATGAACCATTTGGTGTTTTTAGTGAAGATTAGTTATGAAATCAATATGTACTAAGCTAAAGAGTTTAGCTTAGAGTTAAATTTAGTGTAAATCTTTGTTAAGTTTAATTTCACGCTTACTTCTGTAAGCTGAGATTGTACCTGTTTGACTGTTTTGTCTAAAGTGAACACCATTTAATGAAGAGAACTTAAGTCCCTTAATAACGATATCATACTCTTTAGTAGAAGTTGCATCCACACTCAAATCTAAGCCTTCATTAACTTCTTGAATTTTTTCTATCTCTGTTGCTGGAACTGATACTTTAGTTCCTTCTAAAATTGAAAGTCCAGCATCAATAATACAACCATCACCTAAAGGAATCCCACAAACACAGTTTGCTCCAAGAAGTGAATTTTTACCAATTGAGATAGGGTTTCCATTAGTTCCACTTAGAACTCCTAAAATTGAAGCACCACCACCAACATCACTACCATCACCAACAATAGCAGAGCTAGAAATTCTACCCTCAACCATACTAACACCAGTAGTTCCAGCGTTAAAATTAATATAACTAGCTCCTGGCATTACAGTAGTTCCAGCATGAAGTTGCGCACCAAAGCGCACTTTTGAAGTGTCAAGAATTCTTGTGTTATCTGCTAAGATTACATGTTGAAGAAGTCTTGGGAATTTATCTACAAAATCTATGTGAGGGTATTCACCATACATTTTCAACTCTATCTCATTTGCACGTAACCAGTCTAGCTCAATAGGTTTACCATTTGACCATGCACAGTTACTAAGTGCGCCAAATGCACCATTTAAATTAACACTGCGAAGAGCTACTTTTGATTGTGAAAGGGCGTAAAGCTTAAGGTATGTAGCTTCCACTGATGCAAGTGCTTCATCTTCAAAAATGAAAACCACTTTAAAACCATTTTTATCAAATGATTCAGACTCAATTTGTGCCATCATTGTTTTAATAATTTGAACATTTTTGTGTGCATCACCAGTTGCTTCGTTAATGTAAGGAGCAAATGAGTCATATGATGTACGTACAAATGCTTCATTAACAGAGCAAATAAGTTCACTATTAGAAGCATCATACACCTCACCAGACACATGTAGTGCATTTACAAATACAGCTGCGCTTCCAAAGTTTTCATTCCAATTAATAATAGGGTAGGTAGCTTGCAAAATTTTGTCATTATTTAATTGTCCACGATCAACACGACATATTCCAAAAGCGATAGGATTTTTATAACCATTTTGTGCTTGTGTATTTTCAACTAATTTTTTGAATTCTTTTACTGTTTTTATTTCACTCATTTAATAACCTTGAAAAAATTTGCGCTAGTTTAACATATTTTTGTACAATGCCAAATGCAAAAATGGATTGAGACACTTGAACAGAACAATATTTTATTGGTTAAAAAATTGATAAAAGAGGGCAACAATGTTAATGACTGCAACGAACAAGGAGAGAATGTCCTTGCTATTGCTATACAAAAGCGTTGCGATAAAACAATAATAGATTTACTAATAGAACATGGTGCTGATATCTTCTCTAAAGATGAATCAGGTATATCTATATTTGATCAAGCTATTATATTCTCTAATGTAGAGCTTACACAAAAGATGATAGAACAAGGTGTAAATGTAAACGTTACAAGTAGAGAGAGTAAAATGACACCATTGATGGAAGCCGCTTGTTATGGTCGTTGTGAGGTTGCACAGATTTTATTAGATAATGGTGCTGACATGAATGCAAAAGATATACAAGGCTATAGCGCAGCAGATTTTGCACGCAGAATGCGTAAAAAGAAGATGACGGAACTATTTATAAAGAATTATGAAAATCATAAAAGCGTAAAGTAATGAATTAAACTTTTTATGATATAATTTCTGTGCTGATAGAAACTTGTTTGTTTGAACGGACTGGTTAAGGTTCACCTTGGGATACCTTGGTGAACCTTTTTTTATGCCAGTACAAATATTTTTCAAGAGAATCTACATTATGTTAACCAAAATTAATATGACATACTACCTTAATAATTTTACATAAATTTTACATAAACTTTTTATAATCCATAGAGTCAAAAATTAATGCAAGAAAGGACTTAAATGGAACGTAGGAATTTTTTACAATTGACTATGAGTAGTATTTTTGCTCGTGCTACAGTTGGAGCTTTTGGTCTTACCACGTTGGCACCGAGAGCTTATGCTGCAGTAATTGACAAAACCTTTTATATAACAGAAGGTTTTATTACTCAAATTACTGGTGAAAATGTCTATTTTATGGGTTATAGTAGTTCATCATTGGAGTTAAATATTCCAGGTGAGTCATTTATTGTTCAAGAAGGTGATACAGTTAATATAACTATTGTTAATACTCTTCAAACCTCACATAGTTTTGTTATTGATGGCCAAGTTGATAGTGGTGTTATTGCAGGTGGTACAACTAAAAACATTAGTTTTATCGCAACTAATTCTGGTTCATATATGTATTATGATAAGCTGAATTCTCCTTATAACCGTCTTTGTGGTCTTCATGGCGGTATGGCGATTATGCCAAGAAATAGTGCTAATGAACTTTATCCTGGCAGTCCTACTTTCGTTCTACAGAAGTTTTGGATATTTAATGATATCGACCCTATTTGGAATAGCATGGTACAAAACGGGCTAACCCCCACTACCCCTTTTATTCCACGCTACTTTACATTAAACGGTTTAGGTGGACGTCCACCTGGTGCACCTGGGAACGCTGACCCTACCCTTGATAATATGCATGATCCGCGTTCAGCCTTACATGGTCATATTGGTGATAGAACGCTAATTCGCGTAATGAATGCTGGGATGGCTCAGCAGGCGGTACACACTCATGCTAATCATATGGAATGGCTAAGTAAAAATGGACAAATTCGTCCTGACATTTGGAAAAAAGATATCATTCCATTAGATGGTAATGGTGGTCAAATTGATGTTATCTATCCATTCGAGACCCCGCCAGATGCATGGCCACCTGTTACTACTGGCGTCTACCCTATGCACCTTCATACTGAAATGTCACAGACAGCAGGTGGTGGATTTTATTTGTTCGGTTCAATGACAGATATTTATTTTGAATAAAGGAGAATACTATGGGAATGAGTTCTAGTAGTACATGTTATGTGTACCCAGCTTCACCAGCTACACCTGGAATTGTAGTAGCTGATGTAACTTATAATCTTGGAATTGATATGCAAATACCACTAACTATGGATAATGGAACAGTTATCAATATGTGGGGTTTTGGAAATGACACAGGTGGTATGGTTAATGGGACTTTTCCATCACCACCAATGCGTATAAATGCAGGCACTATAGTTCACACTGTACTGAATGTTCAGGGGATGATGTGGAATCATACTATACATCATCATGGTATAGAACCAGCAGATCATGCTGATGGTGTTGGTCATATTACTTGGGATGTTGATGGTATTTATACTTATCAATGGCGTCCAGTACATCCTGGAACATATTTCTACCATTGTCATACCAACACAGTACTTCATGCAGAAATGGGAATGTATGGTGCAATTATTGTAGATCCACCTGAAGGTCCAGGTACGCTTATCTCAGCTAATGGTGTTAATCCTGCAGTTACTTATGATGTAGAAGCTTTTTGGGTTGTAGATGAGATTGACTCATCATGGCATACTCTACCATGGAATGCCGGTACTTGCGGTACAGACGTTGGACTAAATAATCTTAATCCTGATTATTTCGTTATCACTGGTGTTGACGGTACTGGTACTTCAGCAATGAATCTAGCACCTATTTCTGCTACAGTACGGTTAGGTCAGAAACTTTTAGCACGCTATATCTGTGCAGGTTATCATCCTCAGCACATTGATTTTGGTGGTTTGATAGGTACGGTTTATAGTTCTGATGGTCGTAACTTACCAAATCCAATTCAAGTAACATCTCTTGATGCTGTTTCAGCTGAACGTTATGATGTAATTTTTGCACCAACTCAAATAGGCGAATATATTATTACTTGTAAAATTAAAGATTGGATTACTCAAGAGGTTTTAGGTACTATTAGAACTAACGTAATTGTAACTGCTTAAAATTAAAAGTTAAGAAGAGATAGTCATCTCTTCTTAGCCTCTCTTTTTTATCTTAATAATTATAATTCTACAATAAATTTATTAATTAAACAATTGAAGGTGTAAATGCTTTTGTAGATATTCTTACTTTTTTGTTAATAGTTAGGCTTTTAATTTCCTCTTTGCTTACAACAACTTCAACTATCTGTTGTCCTATGGACACAATGGCTATATATATAACATCTACTTTTACAATATCTAAAAGTTCTCCCTCAAAAGAAAATTTTTGACTTCCGTTTGTCTCTAAAAGAACAGATTTTGGTGTACCATCATCTATTATCTCTCCATGATTCATTACCAAAACTCTATTTGCCAGTCTATAAATTTCACTTGGATCGTGGCTAACCATAATTGTAGTTGTATTAAACTCTTTATGTAGAGTTAAAATTTCACTTTGTAGTTTATTTCGCATATTTAAATCAAGTGCAGATAGTGGTTCATCCATCAAAAGAAGTTTTGGTCTATTCATAAATGCACGACATAAACTAACTCTTTGTTTTTGTCCACCACTTAACATATTTGGTAATCTATTTTTTAGATTTTCTAATTCTGTTAACTCTAAAAGATATTTAGCAAGGTTTTTATCTTTGTTTACATATAGCAAATTCTCTTCTACGCTCATATTGGTAAATAGAGCATAATCTTGAAATACAAATCCAATTTCTCTTTTTTGTACAGAAAGAGTTTCTTTACTATCTTGCCATATTTTATTCCCTACTTTTATCTTTGCATCTGCTTCTTCTAATCCAGCTAATACTCTCAGTAGAGTTGTCTTACCACTACCACTCTGTCCTGTTAATGCTACAAACTCGCCCTCTTCTATCAATAAATCTACAGTTAAGCTCATATCACCACTAGAGCCATAAAGTTTTTTTTCTATTTTTATATCAATCATCTATATTCCACTAAACTTTTTATTCTGCTTATGATTAAAAAGATAGACGCTAAGTAAAACTATAAAACTCATTAAAACCATAATAGCACTGTATAAATGTGCAGACTTATAGTCCATAATTTCAACGTACTCATAAATAGCAACAGAAGCAACCTTTGTTTCATCTGGAATTGATCCACCTACCATTAAAACAACACCAAACTCCCCTACTGTGTGGGCAAAAGTTACTATTAAGGCTGTCATAAGTGCTGGTTTCATATTAGGTAATGCAATACGAAATAGTGTTTGTAACTTACTTTTACCACTAATGTATGAGGCTTCTAATATGTTTTTATTTATACCTTCAAAACCACTTTGAAGAGGTTGAACCATAAAAGGTAAAGAGTAAAAACAGCTAGCAATTACTAAAGATGTAAAATTAAAAACTAGTTTAAGTCCAAAATATTCATAGAAAAAAGAGCCAATTGGTGAATTAAATGATAGCGCCCAAAGAATATAAAATCCTATAACTGATGGTGGCAATACAATAGGAAGTGCTGTAATTGCCTCAATAAATGGTTTTAGTTTTGAGCGAGTTTGAGATAGATACCATGCAAGTGGCAAACTTAATGCAAATAAAATTAAAGTGGTAAGCCCAGCTAATTTAAAAGATAAAATAAATGGTTCTAACTCAAGCATTTTTTATTTCATGATGTATAGATCACTAGCTTTAATTAAAACTACAACTTCATCTGCAATTTTTAAGTCCATAATTTTCGATGAAGCAACTGTTATGATTGATTCTAACAGTTCATCTTCAACCATTAAACTAATGGAGCTTAAAAGATCTCCATTATTAACTGTTTTAATTACTGCATTTAATCTATTTGAATAACTAAGCATTCCAGTAAGATTTTTTGCAATTGCAACAGCTGTAGGTTTTGCATATAAAATTACATCTTTACCTATTTTAATTGAATCACTTAAATCTAGGCTCATCATTTTTAAAGACAACTTACCCGCTTGAAATGATACTATATTTAGATTATCTACACTATCAATATGGGTAATAGTAGCCTTTATGGTATTCAATTTACTATATAACCATAACCTGTAAAAATATTTTTTGCTTTATCTGAAAATATAAAGTCATAAAATTCTTTAACTCCAAATTTACCTTTAGAAGCTTTTAAAATTACTATACCTTGATTTATTGGTGTATACAGGCTTTGATCGACATCTTGCCAATTAGTATCTTTTTTATATTTTTTCATTTTATTGCTATAGAGTGAAGATTTTGCAATAAAACCAATATCCGCAGCTGTCATTACATAAGATACTGTTTGAGAGATAGATCCAGAGTATATTAATTTACTTTTAATATTTTCATACAATCCAGCATTTTTTATAGCTTCAAGAGAAGCCTTTCCATAAGGTGCAGTCTTTGGATTTGCAATGGCAATAACACCTATACTTGCATCTTTAATTAAATTTATACCCTTAGAAAAATTTTTAGCGTTTTTACTAAAGTATGCTAATGAACCTTTTGCGTACACAACTGGTTTATTAATTGCAATTTTGTCTTTAAAAAGAGCTTCAGGATATTTCATATTAGCTGCCATAAATACATCATATGGTGCACCATTCTTTATTTGTGCAGTTAGTTTACCACTACTTCCAAGAATAACTTTAATTTTCGTATTTGGATGAGTTTTGTTAAACTCTTTTTTTAAGTCAACAATTGCATAACTTACATTTGCAGCAACTGCCACAGTAATTTCTGCACCAAACAAATAGGTTGAAACCATTATAAGTAATAAAATAAATTTTTTCATATAAAATTATACACAATTATGATACTTTTAAAGTTTAAAATGAATAAATAATGTATTAAAAGTTAATATATAACAATTTACTTTGAAGTAAAGTTCAAATACTAATTAAAATTCAAGGATAGTCGATATTTCTACATCTATAATAAAATAGGAGGAAATCATGCAAATAGGAGAGGGGCCAGCACATCCAGCTTTTGCTCAACCACAATCAGTTATAGAGGCTAAATCTCTTGAAGATGGTACTGCAAAAGTACATGCTCAAAGAGAGCAAGAAAACGAAAAAACTGAACAACAGGCACAAGAAACATCAAGATTAACCGGTTTAGGTTCAACTCTTAATATTTTAGTCTAATTTATATTAACTCAATTAAGAAGTTTAGATAGATTCTTTTAATTTATCTCTCTTCTTTACTACTTATCTAATAATAGAAACGAAATATCTTGTCTATTTCTATACATAAATGTAATCAAAATATAATTAGTGTTTAGTTAGAATCATAGTTATTAACGCAAGGGTTTTAATTTGTCAACAAAGAATTTAATTTTAATTGGTTTTATGGGTGTTGGAAAAGGCACTATTGCGCGCGCACTTGCTATACGGAGTGACTTATATGTTTTAGATACAGATGATTTAATAGAAAGTATGTACAATATGAGCATAAAAAAGATATTTAAAGATTTTGGTGAAGATTATTTTCGCTCACTCGAACATAAAACAGCTGATTGGCTTGAAAACAATGTAAAAGCTACTTTAATCTCAACAGGAGGTGGATTCTTTAAAGTTCCTAATTTAAAAAAGATTGGTAATGTACTTTACCTTGAATCTAGTTTTGACAGCATTTATGAGCGAATTATAAAGCATCCAAAAGCAGACAGAAAATTAAAAAAGCGTCCTCTTTTTCAAAATATAGATAGTGCTAAAAAATTGTATGAAACAAGAAAATTGCAATATGAGAGCGTTGCAGACATTACAGTTTCAGTTGAAAATAAAGAGTTAGACGATGTAGTAGATGAGATTCTACCATATTTAAAAAATCTCTAAAGGAGATAAAATGAGTTTATTAACATTAGGCGGTGGGTGTTTTTGGTGCTTGGAAGCTGTATTTTCACATATGATTGGTGTTGCTAGTGTTGTAAGTGGTTATGCTGGTGGAAATATAGATAACCCTACGTATAACGCTGTTTGTAGTGGAAATACTGGTCACGCTGAAGTTATACAGATTAAATACGATGAAAATGTTACAAGTGTTACAGAACTACTAGATGTATTTTGGGAAGTTCATGACCCTACTACACTAAATCGTCAAGGGAACGACATAGGGACACAGTACCGCTCAGTAATTTACTACACAGATGAAGCACAACACAAAGAGATTTTAAGCTCTTTAGAAAAAGCTAAAAAAATGTTTAGCTCACCAATTGTTACACAAGTTGAGTCACTAGATGTGTTCTATAAAGCTGAAGAGTACCATCAAAACTACTTTAAAAATAACCCAAACCAAGGTTACTGTCAAGTTGTCATAAAACCAAAAGTTGACAAATTTAAAAAAGCCTTTAAAGATAAAGTTTTAAAATAGTAAATTTTAGGAAATGTAAAAGTGGTCAATTAAAGGCTTTATTAATAGATATAAAAATATTTATACTATTTCAATGGAATGATTAGGTTCAATAAAAAAGGTGGGTACAATGTACCTTTTTGTAAAAACCAAATAGATTTGCTAAATCTTACATTACTAAAATCATAAATCAAGTAAATATTATATACTGTAATCCTCCATTCTTCAAAATCAACAAGACTTTACATTATGACATATCAAAAAATTTACTTTGAAAGTATAAATATCTTGCTAGTACCTATATTGCGATATACATTACAAACTGCAATGTTACTAATTTTGTTAATTATTTCATTTTGCAATAAATCCAACACTTTTAAAAACATTACAATATGTAATTTTAGGAAAAAGTATAAAGATTACTATATAACTGCACACTTTTAACTAGTAGTATTTGTGGGAATTTAATATATGAAAGTTTATTTATTATACAATTTCCAAATCCACAATTCAAAAGTTCTATCAGGTATAAAGTATATTTCACCGCTTTTATCTATCAACTCTTTATTAAATAACGCATTTATTGCCGATTGCAAAGATTGCTTATTTATATTGAATGTAGAGAGTACTTCCTCAGCATAAAAACCATTACCGTAATTAGCAACAACTTGAAGAGCAATTTTTTGATTGTTGTTTAGCATGTCATAAACCATTCGATAAGATGTGTCTTTAGAAGCTATAATATCATCAATAATTTCATTAATTGAGCTTTTAGTAATCTCCTCTTGTCTAATAAAGAGTAAATGCAATACATGTAAAATTAATTTTGTTTCTCCATCACTTTGTTCATAAATGTATATAATATTTTCATGACTAATGTTTAGATATGTCTTTGAGTAATCATAAAGCTCGTCGATTTCAAATCCCTGTAATTCAAAATGTTCTGCTAGTTCATATAAAGGGGCTTTGTAACTAAATAGTTCTGTTAACGTATGCCTTTTACTACCTAATAGTATAAAGGTGATATTTTCTCTATTTTGAATATAAGTTCTAAGAATTGCATCAATTTTTACATCTTTAATAGTGCCAATTTGCTGAAATTCATCTATTGCAATTACCACACTTTTTTCTTTAGCGATAGCTGTTAATGTTGCAAAAAAATCTTCAATCATCTCTTCAAAGCTTAATGTCGCAACAATTGGCTTAATTGAGTATTCAAGTGTTTCACTATTAATAGTAGGTTCTACTCTAACTCTTTTAAAAAGGTTTGTAAACTTTTTTATTGCATTTTTTAAATCTAATTTTGTAGAATTACTAAGAGACTTTAATAAAGATTTAGCGAAACTTTCTTTTGAAGTAATATCAAATATATCTACATATATAGGTAAGTACTCATCACTAGAGCCTAAAAATTTCTTCACCAAAGTAGTTTTACCCATTCTTCTTTTTGAATAAATTAAGATATTGTTGGAGTATTTTACTATTTCTCGTAGCTTTATTAGCTCTTTTTTTCTTCCGAAAAAATTATTTTCTTTAGCAATATTGTCATAATTAAAAGGAGTTTTCATATATTGTCCTTAGTATTTAAAATAAATACTATAAGTATAGTATATTTAGTATTTATTTTAAATACTAAATATATTAATTGTAATTATAATAAAATTACTTGATACTATTTTACTTTTATATCTTGATAAACATAAGTTAAACGACTCTGTATTAATTTGTTTCGGACAAGAAGATCTAAGTATGAGATTGCTAACTGATTAGGATCTAAAACAGGTGCTGGTTTTCCATCATTTTTAAGAAGTTCTTGAACAGGTTTTGCTATATCTACAAAACCTGTACATCCTAAAATAATTGCATTAGCACCATCTTCTTCTATACATTTAAGGCTCTCTTCATAAACTCTAGTAATTGCTTGACTTTTATCAGTCAGCTCCCCAACTGGAATATTTATTACACGAATAGAAGCAAAATTGTCTACGATGCCAAAATCACGAATATGATCTAATTGAAGATCTTTTACACTATCTAAAATAGTAATAATTGAAAATTTTTGTGAAAGCATCATAGCAGTATACGCATTTGCCCTAAATCCACCAATTATTGGAATATTAATGACTTCACGAGAGGCTTCTACCCCACACATGTCCATATCTGTCACAAAAACTCCATCATAACCATCTTTTTCAGCTTTTTGAGCAAGTTTTATAACATGAGGAGCATTATTTGCTAAGTCATAACGAGACTGAATAAATGGACTACCCTCTGTAATATTTGCAATATCAATTTCAACATCAGGTGCAGCCACCTCTTTAACAGACTTTAATATCTCTTCATTTACAGAGGTATTATTTATCGGTACTATAACCAAAAGTTTCATACTATTTTTTCCTTTTTAAACAGATTAGTCTTTCAACTGGAACGAAAACAAACGCCATTAAAGATGGCAATTCATTATTGCTTATTGAAATACCTGACTCGAGCGTAATTAAACTTATCTGAATTATATCAGATTAAAATATATTTTTATTTATTTCTTCTAAACGTTTTGGCGTTCCAACATCTATCCAACTACCATTGAATAATTCACCACTAACTACATTGTCTCTCATTAAGTCTCTCAAAATTGGTGCTAATGCACTTTTACCATAGTTTAGTTGCTCAAAGACTTGTGGTTTATAGTAACCAATTCCAGAAAATGTATATTTCTCATCTGCTTCATACAACACTCTATTACCAACTAAACCAAAATCACCATCTAAATTATGTTCAGGATTTTTAACTAAAATTAAGTGTGCTAAGTCATCACCTAAATTAAAAGAAGCGTTAAAATTAAAGTCTGTCCAAATATCTGCATTAACTACTAAAAATGGCTCACTACAAAGAAGAGGCAATGCCTTAACAATACCCCCCGCACTCTCTAAAGCACCCTCTTCTTGTTCATCTGAATAAGTAACTTTAACACCCAACTTTGAACCATCACCTAAAATTTCAATAATTTTGTAACCCAAATGTGCAACATTAATGATTATCTCTTCAAACCCAGCCTTTGCTAACTTTTCTATATGCCAAACAATTAAAGGCTTGCCTTGAACTTCTAAAAGTGGTTTTGGAATAGTGTCTGTTAACGGACGCATACGCTCACCACGCCCAGCTGCTAAAATCATTGCTTTCAATTAAGTAACTTTATTTATATTATTCAAATTTTATTTCTTTTTTTCATAAATCTTTTTTCCTTTTTATACTACTTAAATATAATTTCTTTATTAAGCTTGACAATTGACTCAACTCTTCATACTTACTCGCAGTCTCACGAACATACTTAAGCGTCTGTGGCAAATCATCTAAATAGTTACTTTTCCCATCGCGAATATGCAAACGTGCAAATACTCCTAAAATTTTTATGTGACGTTGTAGTCCCATAAAATCAAACCATTTTAGAAATGTTTTATCATCAACATCTATTTTAGTCAAGTCTCTAAATTTTAGTGCTAGTTCATTTACAGATTCTGCATTAAACTCAATGTAACAATCTTTAAGAAGAGAGACTAAATCATAAGTTAATGCACCATTCATAGCATCTTGGTAGTCAATTACACCAATTTGCCTCTTAGTAGTAAGCATTAAATTTCTAGAGTGGTAATCACGGTGAACAAAAAGATTTTGAGGTTGAGAAAGAACTACATTTTCTATGATTTTCAATGCACTGTCTAGCTCAATTTTTTGTTTTTCAGTTAGTCGAATATTTAAATATTTTGATAAAAACCACTCATTCATCAAGTCCATTTCAAAACGTAAAAACTCTCTGTCATAAGCTGGTAAATCTGTTGCATCAATACCTTGCATTTTTACAATCTCTTCTATTGCTAAACTATACAGTTCTTTAAAGTTGTCTGCATTTAAAACATTTAGGTAATGAGTATTTCCAAAATCTTCAATTAATAAAAATCCATTTTCTTCATCAGATTCTAATATTTTTGGAGCATTTACACCTGCATTTAAAAGCTTTGATGTAATGTGTAAAAATTGCTTTAAGCTCTCAATTTCTAGTGAAGAATCCATTACAATGAAGTTGTCACCATTTAATGTCAGTCTAAAATATTGTCTAAAACTTGCGTCTGCTGAGGCTACTTCAATTTTGGCGCCACCATATTTAGTACCAGCTAACCACTCTTTAATCTTTTGCATATACTGCTCCTAATACACCGTTTTTAAAAGCACCTGTAACAAGGCTCAAATTTATGGCTTCTCTATGTACTCTTTTTTTTGCAAACCAAGCAAAAGCCATCGCCTCCATATAGTCTGAACTAACTCCATACTCTTCAGTTGAGATAACTTGTAAATACTCTAACTCTTGCTTTAATCTTTGCATTAAAAAGATATTTTTTACACCACCTCCACAAACTAATACCATCTTTAACGGATATTTCTTAATCTCATCTACAATACTTTTTGCAGTTAGCTCTAGTAGTGTTCTTTGAACATCTTCTACTAGTATCTTAGGAAACTTTTCTAAATGAGTGTATAACCAAGTTTCGTTAAAAAGTTCTCTTCCTGTACTCTTTGGAGCGCTCATTTGAAAGTATGGATCACTGAGTAAACTTTCTAAAAGCTCACTATTCAACTCTCCACCTTCAGCCCAAAGACCATCTTTGTCATACGATATATTTTTATGTTTACTAATCCACAAATCGAGTAAAACATTTCCAACTCCCATATCATATCCAGATAGATTGTCACCAAGTAGTGATATGTTAGCCATACCGCCAATGTTTAACACGCACGCATCATCTAAATGTTGAAAAAGAAAATTATGAAAAGCTGGAGCAAATGGTGCACCCTGCCCACCTAATGCAATATCTTTTCGTCTAAAGTCTGATACCACATCAATGCCAGTTCTTGAGGAGACAATATTAGGATCTCCTAATTGCATGGAAAATATATTAGGCTCATGCCAAAGTGTTTGCCCATGTAATCCTATAGCTTTTATATTTTTTATATCAATATTTTCCTCTTCTACAAGTGCATTTATAGAATCTGCAAACATAACTCCTAAATCATAGTCAATTTTTCCAATTTTAAAAAGTGTAGTATTTGAATTTATCACTTTTAAAATATCTTTTTTCAACTTCTCATCAAATTCAAATTCAAGTGAAGCTTTTAAAATACACTTAGTTGAACTAATTTCACATAACGCTACATCAATACTATCCATACTTGTACCGCTCATAACACCAATATATAATTCGTTCATTACTTATTTCCTAACTGCATAATTCCAAATGAGACAACTGTACCTAAAACAATCTGCCATGAAAATCCTAAATCAAAACCAAATATGTATGGTTGCAAGCTTAACACAGTTAAAAATCCGGCAATTAATGCAAAAAGTACAGTTCTTTCATTTCCACGACTAGTAAATAGTGCAGAAAAGTAAACTCCTAAAAGTCCAGAATATGAAAAAGCCATAACACCAAGAGCAAAACTTAAAAGTGGTAAGTCACTAAATTGTTGCCAATAAAAACTTAGCATTGCCATAAAGCTAAGTAAAATCGCAAAAACTAGAATTATCACACGAGCAACTTTAACAAAATGGTAATCATTTACAATTAATCGTTTTTCAATCCAAGGACGGTAAATATCTGTAACTGCAACTGAAGACATAGCTCCAAGCACTGAGTTTGTACTAGAGAGTGCAGCAGCAATTGCTCCTACTGTTACAAACCCACGTAAACCATCTGGCATCTCATTTAGAATGTAGTACATAAAAATTGTTACACTACTTCCTTGGAAACTCTGCGTAAGATTTGCCTCTTGATAAAATATGTAAAGTAATAGTCCAACTACTAAAAATAGAACCACAACAGGAATCGTAAATATAATTGAATATACTAGTGATTGCTTTGCTTCTTTTTCATTTTTACAGCTAAGTACTCTTTGAGTCATGTCTTGATCTAGTCCAAAAGCTGCAATGTTTAGTAAAAGCCAGCCTGAGAAAAGTGTGAAGATATTAAAGTCACCTCTTAAGGAAAAATCAACTATCTTTAGTTTATTTTCTGAGTATAATTTAGAGCTTATGGTAGCAAAATCCATATCAATAGAGATGTACAAGTAAACTAAAACAGCAAGACCAGCTCCAACATAAGTTATAGCTTGAATAACATCGCTTAAAATTACAGACTTCACACCACCAAAGTATGTATAAGCAAGAGCTGAGAGCATCAATATAGCAATTGAAATTGCTATATGAAACGTAAATATATCGCTAAATATAATCATCGAGATTGCTAGCGCACCAATGTAAAGACGAGCGCCACTTGCAAATAGTCTACCTAGTAAAAACATTATTCCAGCATACTTTGAAGCTTTAATTCCATAGCGTACATTTAAAAGTTCATAAACAGTAAGAGCTTTAATGGCATAATATCTAGGTATTAAAATGTATGATATAAAAATAATAGCTAAAAATGAAGATAGATAAAAACCTAAATAGCTCAAATCTCCTCTGTATGAGTATTCAGGAGCACCTAAAAATGTTGCTGCAGATTGTGAAGTAGCTAAAACTGAAATAGCAACAGCTAGTATTGAAAGACTATTGCCACCAACAAAAAACTCTCGTGAAGTTTTAATTTTTGCTCTACTTAATATTATAGATGTGATTAAGAGTAGTAAAAAGTATGCACCAAATACTAACCAGTCATATGTAGAGAAACTAGAATACATTCTTTTTCAAAGAGGCAATTAGAGTATTTGATTCTTCTATTTTAGAAAAATCTATTTTTTTATTTTTAATTTGTTCATAAATTGTATCTACTAACTCATCTAAATTTTGATTTGCTAACTGATTACCAAAAAGAAGCATATTTACTCCTGCATTAATCGCTAGCGTTACAATCTTTTTTAGTGAGTAATGCCTGCTAATTGCTTTCATCTGTAAATCATCGCTTATTATTACACCTTTAAAGCCTAATTTATTGCGTAATATTTCAGTATTTATTTTATAAGACAAAGTGGCTGGATATTTTTCATCTAAATTTTTATTAAATACGTGTGCTGTCATTATCATATCGACTCTGTTTTTTTCAATTAAAATCGAATATGGTTCTAGCTCTTTTTCACTCCATGTTTGTGTAACGTCAACAAAACCTTTATGAGAATCTCCTAAAGATGAACCATGTCCAGGAAAATGTTTCAAAACACTTAAAACACCTCTCTTTTTTAACTCATCTATAAAAATATCAGCAAACTTAACAACTTTTTGAGGTGATTTTCCGTATGAGCGCTCAAGTCCAAAAATCACTCTGTTATTTTCATTAACGGACAAATCTACAACAGGAGCAAAATCACAATTAATTCCATTTTCAAATAATTCATTTGCTAAATTAGAATAGATATTCTTTGCAAACTTAACATCATTTTTTTCACCAATCTTTTTTGCACTTTCAGTTACGTTAAAACCATATGCCTTTTTTAATCGTGCAACTTTACCACCCTCTTGATCAACTGAAATAATTAGATTTTCTTTGTTAATTTTTTGAAGCGATGATGTTAACTCTTTTAACTGCTTAGGTGAGCGAATATTTTTTACGCGACTTCTATCTGTGTAGTATCGATCAAATAAAATTACACCACCAAGACTATACTTTTTAATGTCTTTATATATTTGGCTTTTATTTGTAATTTTTTCTTCATTAAATCCAATAACAAGCATTCTACCAATCATCTTTTTTATACTCTCTTCACTCAGTTCTGATGCTTGTATAAAAATGGAAAGCAGTAAGTATAGAAAAATTTTAATTTTCAAGCGCGTTCTCACTTAAAGAGGTCATTAAAACTAGTTGTCCCATATCTTCAAAGAACTTCTCAATATTTTTTGTATGAGTTGTAATAATCTCTTTAAATGAATCTACAAATAGATTTCTTGTTCTCTCTGATGTACTAGCATAAGCCTCAATTACCCACTCTAACGAGAGAGTATAGATTTTTCCATTAACATTATATTCAATTGTTGAGGCTGGATTAATTCCAATTTTAAGTAACTCATCTTTACAAAAATCTACCATAATTTTGTTTTCCTCAATATTTTTTGTATTATACCAAATGACTCAGAACGAATTAGAACTTTTATCTGAAAAAATCAGACTAGAAATAAAGTATTTAATAGATGAAATTACTATACTTCAAACAAAAATGCAACCTATAAAATATGATTGCTCTCTTGGCTTTCTCGCTCAAAATAGCGCATTATATGAACAAGAAATAAATGCTAAAATTCTAATGCAAAGTGAGAATAGACTTAAGAAATTAGAACATGTATTGAAACATATCAATTCAGAAGATTATGGCATATGTACAGTTTGCGATGAAAAGATAAATATAGAACGATTAAAAATATTACCTGAATCTACAATTTGCATAGAATGTGCAAATGAAAATTAGCTCTCTAGTTTAATAGAGAACTTAACACCATCACCTAATTTACTATCTACCTCAATTTCCCCATTAAAACGTGTTGAAATTATGTTATAAACTATATGCATACCAAGACCTGTTCCACCATATTCTCTACCTGTTGTGTAAAAAGGCTCATATATTTTATCAATTGTCTCTTTTGACATACCATGACCATTATCAGCATATGTTAAATATAAAAACTTATCTTTCATTGTTGCACCTATTGTAATTGTTCCAGTATCAGTGCCTCTAAATCCATGATTTAAAGAGTTTAAGATAAGATTTGTAATAATCTGAGAAAATGCACCAGCATAACTAGTTAAGCTAATTCCATCTTCAACATTAATATCTATATTAATATTTTTAGAGCGAAAATTTGAGTTTAGACTAAGTATAATTTCATCAATATAATCTTTTATGAAAAAAAGTCTCTTATCTTCATTACTTTGATCTACTGCAACCTGCTTAAAACTTTTAATTAAATCGGCTGCTTTTTTAAGTCCAACTGTTACACTTTTAGAAACTTTTTCAACATTATCTAAAAAGTCTATAAACTCCTCTTCACTTAAATCTTTTTCTTTATAGAGCTTATTCATTCTTTGACTAAGTTCAGTAAGCCACGTCATTCCAACAAGACCGTTACCAATTGGAGTATTAATCTCATGAGCTACACCGGCTACTAAACCACCTAATGATGCCATTTTTTCAGATTGAACCAATTGATCTTGTGTGGCGCTTAAATAATTTATCATCTGTCTTAATTCATCATTTGCATTCTCTAGCTCTGAAGTTCTTATTTTAACATTTTGTCCAAGCCGTTCATTCAAGTTTTCCATGCGTCGTTGATAACGTTTTTGAAGAGTAATATCTCTGATTGAACCAAAGACAATTGTTTTACCATATATGTGAGCTTTTGCTAAAGATACTTCAGCATCAAATGTACTACCATCAAACCTTTTAAAAATCCAAAAAAACCTATGCCGTCCATCTTCAATGGCATTATTAATCTCACCTTCTATCTGTTCTTCTATTGATAAATTATTATACTGTTTTGAAGAAGAGATGTCAGTTGGTGATAATCCAATTATACTTTCCCAATTCTTTGCACGAAATAACTCTACAGTAGCTTGGTTTATCTGAGTAATCTCTTTTTTGTCAACATCAATAGTTATAATAGGATCATGAAATGCATAATATAGCGTTCTGTATATCTCTTCACTCTCCACTAAAGCTTCGCGTGTCTGCTTTAGAGATGCTACATATACATTCTTAGACTCAAGTTCATTATATAACTCATTTGATGAAGAAAATTCTGATGACATCTCAACCCACTCTCAATATATTTAACTTAAACTGTTAGAAATTGTAGTAAAGTTTACTTTAAATTAACATAAAAAATGTCCTAATTTATGTAACCAAAAAATATCACAATTTATTATAAAAAAGTCTCTAGCACTATTAACATCAATAATTTTATCATTAGTACCCAAATATACCTCTATACGAATACCTTTTGTCTTTAAGTCTTCAAATGTTTCTTGAGAAAAGTTATATCTTAAAAGCTCTTCTAATTCATTTTTTTTTGGAATATAAGTCTCTACTTTATTGTTTATTTTTGATGGATAAAAACAATTTGCTATGAAATTATCAATATAATTATCACTATTCTTAAAAAAATATAATAATTGCATGCGTTTAAATTTTTCACTCTTGTTTTGAAAAAATGCAGGTGAAAACAGTTGTATCGTATCTATTCTAGCAGTAGAAGTTTTTGCATACTCAATTGCTTTAATTGCACCTAAACTCAATCCTGCTACATTAAACTCTGAATTAATTAAATATCTTTCACACAGATGTATATCATTTTTAAGTGCAAATCCGCTAAAAAACTTCATCTAAATACTTTTTAATTAATTCTCTATCAATACTTTCTGTCTGCATTAACTCTTTTACAACTAAATCAATGCTTGGACGAACACCAGTTAAAAAATTTTTAATTTCTTTATACGACTCTTCTATTAAATGGGTAGTTTCATATTTAGAGGCTATTATATGCTCACCCATAGCAAGTTCATTAACCATCTCATCAGCTAAAATACGAGCTTTTTTAATATCATCTTTAACATTTGAGAAGTGTTCACCATAATATATTTCGCTCACTGCCATCCCACAAAGTAAAACTTTCAAATGTGAACTTAACTCATTTTTAGACATTAATGAAACCTCTTCTATCTTAATATCATCGCTAAGTAAAGTAACCTTTTTAAAGTTAAGACCAAACCAACAAGCACAAATAGCTCGTGATGCTTGATAAAGTGCTTGATACTCTTTTTGATCTTTTGTAAAAATTTGGACTCTTTTTTTTCCAAGTAAAACTCTATCTTTAACAGCTTCAAAATGTTGCATACTAACACTTGCAACATTTTCTCTGAACGCTTGAATCGCTGCTTCATTTATAAGCGCTGAAATCATTGCTGGACTAAAACCAACACTAATTGAAGCTATATCTGTAGGTTTAACATCATGTTCAATTTTCGATAGATAAGAGACTACAATCTCTACTCTCTCATCAAATGTAGGTAGTGGTACAAAAACACGTCTATCAAAACGTCCAGAACGTAAAAGTGCATTATCTAACATCTCTATCTTATTTGTTGCTGCAATTACTACAACTTGTGTACTCTCTTCAAAACCATCCATTTCAGTTAAAAGCTGATTTAATGTAGCTTCACGCTCATCATTACGTGATCCGCCTCTACTTTTACCAACCGCGTCAATTTCATCAATAAATATTATAGATGGCGCTAAACGCCTTGCTTCTGTAAAAAGTTCTCTAACCCTCTTAGCCCCCATACCAACATAAATATGTACAAAAGAGGCACCGCTTTGGTAAAAAAATGGAACATTAGCCTCTGTTGCTACTGCTTTTGCTATCATTGTTTTACCAACACCTGGAGGTCCAACTAGCAAAACCCCTCTTGGCATTCTAATTCCAAGACGCTCAAATTTAATTGGATCTTTTAAAAACCAAACTACCTCTTCGAGTTCTAATTTAATATCATTAAGCCCTGAGATATCTTTAAAAGAGAGGTTTGATGTTGATGCTGTTATTGGAATATCTGGAACAGAATTATCAGCTTGGCTAACTTGAGCAACATTTATTTCACCCTTTTTTCGTGTTTCATAGATAATAACCAATAGAATAAGAATTAAAATAATATTTTGTAAATCTATACTAATATTAGAACTATTTCTAAAGTATACAAATAGTAAAAGGATTACTAGTAAAATTAAAGATGTGAGCATTATAAACTTTTGATTTTTAAATCTGTACATAATTGAACTCCTCTAAAATTTCGTAATTTCCAATATTTATCCAATCTCCATTTAAATCTTCTGTCGATTTTACCATCACACGATTAAAAAACTGGTCATAACCACTCCAAAAACCATCTCTTTTACCCTCTATTAAAATTTCAAGAGTAGTTGTGCTATTTTTCTTTCTAAAATTTAAATTATTTAATTCAATTGCTTTAATTAACTCTTCACGTCTATTCTTTGATACATTTCCATTTATACTCTCTTTCATAGAGGCTGATGCAGTACCTTCTCGTATAGAGTATGTAAATGAATGAATATGAGTAAGCGGAAAACGCGATACATTTTGCATAGCTTCTCTCCAAATTGTTTCACTCTCGCCTGGATGTCCTACAATAAAATCTGTACCAAGTGCGTAACCATGTGAAGCGATAAGTTCAAAAAGTTCTAAATCACTTTTAAGTCTATTTCGCCTATTCATAATACGAAGCATCTTATCACTTGTATGTTGAAGAGCAATATGAAGGTGTCTTGACATCCAAGGCTCATTTAAAAGTTCTTTAAATTCATCACTTATCTGTATTGGTTCGACACTTCCAAGACGAATACGTCTAACTCCACGAATTTGGCTAAGTTTTTTTAGAAGAGTCGCTAAAGATGATTTTTTATCACTACCATAACTACCAATATTTGTTCCAGTCAAAATAAACTCACCAAAACCATTCTGAGTTAGCTTTGTCACTTGCTCTACTATTCGTTCTTGCGTAAAACTACGTGCATCACCACGAACAAAAGGAATTATGCAGTAACTACATCTAAAGTTACAACCCTCTTGTATCTTTATAAACGCCCTACTTTTACCAATAAACTCCTCTACAAGCTTCTCATCAAGTGAGGTTAAATCTCCTGGTTCAAAAAAACGTTTATCACTTTGTAGCCACTTGTCAATGCTCTCTTTCTCAGATTGTCCAAAAACACCAAAAACATTTTTATTCTCAAATAAAGATTCACCCTTAGTATGTGTACCACAACCACTAAGATAAACTTTTGCTTTTGGATTATTACGACTCATCTGATTGATGTAACCTCTAACACTTACATCAGCGGAGTTTGTAACAGTACATGAATTTACAACAATAGCATCTGCTTCATTTTCATTTTGAGTTACTTTATAGTTTTTTAAAGAACTTGTCATAACTTGTGTATCAAACAGATTTGTTCGACATCCGAAGGTTTTAAAAAAAACTTTTTTCACGCAATTGGTTCATCAGGTGGAATAATATCTAAATGATGAGCATTATTATCTACTTTATGTAGAAGCATTGTTTGAGTAGGGTATGCAATCGCTATATCATTCTCTTCTCTATACGCATTAATTAACTCCATAGATATAGTACTTCTAAGAGTTAAAGTAGCATATGAATTTGTTAAATACCATGCACTAATTTTAATTCCATTTGGCTCAATGAATGAGTAGATTCTAGGTTCAACATTAGTATTTTTTAGACTATAACGATCACGCAGACTATTTAACTGCTTTCTAGTCATATCAGTATAACCTTTTGCATACTTTCTTGTAATCTCTTTTGCAATATAGATAGCTTTTTTTGAGTTTGAATCAAAAGTGATTGTAATATCTACACCATCCCATACAGTTTTTAAAGTTCCATGTGTGTAATTAGCAATCATTGAAGTAAATATATAATTATTAGGTATAAAAATTATTCTTCCTGCTCTTCTATTATGAGAATATGATGTCAATGTTATATCTTCTTGCATAGTCATACGAAGAGGTGAAATATCCAATACATCACCAACATAAATCATACCGTCTCTCTCAACTCTTATACGATCTCCAACATGTACAGAACCACCAAGCAAAATAACTAGCCAACCCATGAGTGACATAAACCAATCTTTCATGGCAATAGCAATACCAGCAGATACAAAACCTAAAACAGTAACTAAATTATCAACATTACCCATATATGTAAAAAATATAACTATTATAATAAGAGATAGGTTTATAAAATTAATAACTTTATTAGCCATATAGTAACGTTCATTATCTGTAATATATCGTTTTACAATGGCTTTAATCAGCATCGCAACAATAAACATACCAACAATTATGAGAAATAAATCTAAAATACCTTTACCCTGTTTGTTAATATTCTTATTAACATTCAAAATTGTTGCATCTATTCGTTTTCCATATATGTCAGCAGTTGTCTTAAGTGTTGATAGAGCATTACTAATAGCTTGTTTTTTACCAGAAGTATCGTTAAGCATTAAAGTGTATTTATTATCTTCTGTTTGCTCAAATAGTTCAGTTAAAATTTTATGGCGTTTTTCCATCAATTCATATAACTTTTGAAGCTCTAATACTTTTTTTGAATATGATTCACTCTGTTGTTTTAATATTTTTGTATATGAAAGAGCTTTTATTATCTCAAAAGGGCTATCAACACTTGGAGTTTCACCAATACTTTCTGGATGCATTAAAGTACCAAACGCTGAATTACTATAATTTGACAATAGTGTTAACTGCTCTTCTAAAATTAACTCCTTTTTATGTAAATTACTCAATTTTTCTTTAACATAAGGTGACTGAGGCTTCTTGCTATACTTTTTAATAACTCTCTCTAAATCAACAGAACTTTTTTTAACTTGCAAATATGTTAAATAATTACTATAATGTTTCAACCAAATACTATAATCTTCTAAAAGTGATGAGTTCAATGCCAGTAAGTTTTCAAGCTCACCTATTTTAATTTTTTTTGTTCTCTCTTTTACTAAATTTTCAGCAATCAATGTAGCATTAACTTCACTGTTATCTGTTACATTAACATCAGATTCTGCAAAAGAGAATATAGTAAAAACTAAAACAAGAAACCAAACTTTCATCTATTAAGCCTCATAAATTGATAAAATTGACTTAATATCTAAAGTAGAAATATCATTTTTAATCTCAACATCTCCAATTGCACGCGCTAAAATAAAACTTATTTTTCCATTGGCACTTTTTTTATCTAAAAAGAACGCATCATAAAATGTATCTACATTTTTAATATCATACGCTACTGAGAGATTATTTTTAGTCAATAAATTACTAACTCTTGCATCTTCTTCAGCCGTCATAAGTCCTAGTTTTACAGATAACTTATTTGCCATAACCATACCAATAGCAACAGCCTCACCATGAAGGTATGCACCATAACCACTCTCTTTCTCTATCACATGAGCAAAAGTATGACCATAGTTTAAAGCAGCTCTAATCCCATTCTCTTTTTCATCACGAATTACAACATCTGATTTAATCTCAACAGAACGTTTAATAGCCTCTTCTATTACACCTGTATTATTTAAGTCATTAACTTCTAAATACTCGAAAAACTTTTTATCGAAAGTAACAGCCATCTTTATAATTTCTGCAATTCCAGCACTATATTCACGTTTGCCCAATGTTTTTAAAAAATATGAATCAATTAAAACTTTTTTTGGCTGATAAAATGCACCAACTAAATTTTTTCCATATCTATTATTAACCCCTGTCTTCCCACCAACACTAGCATCAACTTGACTAAGCAGTGTTGTTGGAATCTGAATAAAATCAATTCCTCGCTGATAAATAGAAGCTGTAAAACCTACCATATCACCAATTACACCACCGCCAAAAGCAATAAGAATAGATGTTCTGTCTAATCTATGATTAAAAAGAGCCTCCAAAATATTCTCAACTGTTGATAAGTTTTTAAACTCCTCACCATCTGGCACAGTTACAATATAAACATCTTTTGCATTTAAATTTCCAAGTAGATAATTTATATGTAATCCTGCTACTTTAGGATTAGTAATAATTGCTATCTTAGTATCAAAACTCATTTTACCTAGTTTTTTTATCTCTACGTTATAGCTATTATCTATTGTACGTTTTAATGCGATATTTACAGTCATATTATGATTAACCTTTTGAGAAATTATATAGTTACAGGAATAAAAATTTGATGAAAATTATTTAACTTATAATAGAGTTCATCTGAGTCCGTTGAGAAAATAGATGAGTATCTCTTTTGCAATACTTTATGGTTAAAAGGTAAACAGTGCAAAAAGTTTTTTTGAGTTCTAAGAAGGCGTATAGGATTTTGCTCATGATTTATGATTTTAATTGATTTAGAAAATATTGTGGAAAGATTACGATAGTGTTCTATCACTTCATCACTCTCCTTTGAACTCTCAGCTGTATCATTATATATTTTCAAATGTAAATTAAGTTGTGAAGATAGATCAAAAACTGTTGTTGATATATATTCAGTCTGAGCTGGATTATTTATCATAAGTGCTGCAGAATCTACATCAATTAGAGAGTTTTTTGCAATTGAAAGGACTGGTACATTTGTTTGGTACAAAATATTTCTTAAGTTAAAGTCTGAAAACATTACAGATGAAATCATAATTAAACCTACTTTGTGCATTGAAACATCTGAAAGTAAAAACTGTCCAACAGAACGCTTAGAAAAATTAATATCAATATTTATCTCATAATTTGAATAAGCTTTAATACCTTGCAGGACAGAAATATCTGTAGGATTATCAATTTTTATTATCAACTTATGGTGAAACCTAGTATGAACATAGATTGCACGCCTAACAAGATTATAAATATCTGTCTCTTTTTCTCTTGACATATCAATATATAGATATAAATTATGACCATATGGTGCAGGAAATTGACCTAGCTCTCTTTTAATAGAACGATAAATCATTTTTAACACTGATGGTTTTCCAACAAGTAAAAGCAGGTCATTTGGTAAAATCAAACGCTCTTTTGTAATCAACAGTAACTGATTAGATCTATAAATTGCACTTATATGCCAATCATTTTGAGAGATACTTGATACTCTTCTATACACATAAGAGCTTCCAAATGGAACTAAAACTTCCATAATCTCACCCTCTCCTAGTCCAACATTTTGAGCAATTACTGGAACATCAGGAAGATAGTCAACCATTCTATTTGCTAGAAAATCATTACTTGAAATTAGCATTGTGTGAGGATCATCAATTTCTAAATCCCACTTGTCTAAAACTAAAATTTGTAAATTCTTTGAAAGCCTTCTAATATTTTCTATACTATAAATTGCCTCTTTACGGTAGTCCATTACTACAATAACCTGTGTTATATCATTTGTATAAATTTGTGAAAGCTTCAAATAACTTGTGGGATCTATATTGAAAAATTTAATATTATCTGTCTTAATCGAAGGTGGTCTTTCATGAGAACTACAAACTATATCATAAAAGTTGTCACTGCTATGAAGTTCTGCTACTCTTGAAATAAAATGACGCGCAACAGTACCTTGCGCAATAATTAAACTTTTTTTCAATTAGACACTTTAATACTAGGTTGACCAAAATGGTAACCTTGCATATAATCAACATTTAACTCTTCTAAAGATATTGCAATTTCATCAGTTGAGACATGTTTAGCAATAGTTTTAATACCAGCACTTTTACAAAACGATACTATTGATGCAATAGCTGCTTTTGCGTAAGGGTTTGAGTTTATCTCTTGAACAAGAGATCTATCTATTTTAATATAATCAACACCCATGCGTGCAGCTTGTACAAAGTCTGTATATCCTGTACCAAAATTCTCTATTGCTACAGCGATGTTAAACGGTGATAAAACCTCTTTAAAACGTCCAAGAGCATCATAATCTTCTGCACTATTCATCTGAACTACATCAAAAACAACTCTACCTTGTAGAGAAAATTCACTTAACAGTCTTGCAATATATTGAGTAATCTCACTAGAGGCTACATCAGAAGCAAATAGATTAATACTAATTTTATTATTTAGAGGTGCAAAGTATTCATATGACTTATACATTAACATTTTAGTCATCTTTGTATTTAACTTCGTCTCTCTTGCAATTCCTAAAAATTTCATAGGTGCTACAACAAGTCCCTCATCATCAACCATACGCATAAGAGCTTCATACATCACTTCATCGCCATCACGACTAACAATTTTTTGATAATATGGAACAATTCTATCATCTAAGACAGCATTTTTCAATTTACGTCCAATTAAAATTTTGCTTTTATAATCTCTTTTTGATAAAAACTCATCATAAACCAACATCTCTAATTCAGATTCTTTTGCAGTTTTTAAAGCAATATCTGCTTTTTGCAGTAACTTTTCTCTACCACTAGCAATTCCAGCACTAACATAAACATTTAAATCAATTGCCTGCATCTGTAAAAATATCTTCTGCTCAATACTCTCTATACACTTTTTTGCACGCCCAGATTCAAGCTTAAGCTCAATAGAAAATAGTGCAAATTCATCTGCATTAAGGTGATAAAGCTTAATTGGCTCATCTTTTAAATAATCTTTTAACCAGTCTGCAAACTCAATTAAAAGTTCATCACCAATTGATGTACCATAGTAATCATTTACAGAGTGAAAATCATCAATATTTATTAAAGCTAATGAAGCATTCTTTTTTAATCCATCTAAGTCAGCTAGAAGCTGTGCACGATTAGGAAGTGATGTTAAATCATCTACAATTCGTTCACTCTGAACTCTAGCAGGTGATTTTTTTAACTCTTTGATAATAGATAAAAAATAAAAAAACGCAAGAAGAGAGACAACAAGAATGGATATCATAGATTGCCATATGCTCTCATTATTCTCTATTTGATGATTTAGTAGAAACGATAAGCCTGCAATAATCAGAAAAGATGCAACAAGTACTATCAGTTGTTTTATGCCTATTTTTTTCATGAATATCATTATATCATTTTTTCACAAGAGTTTAGATATGAGCATAAATTTAGTCTGATATTATAATTAATTTTAATTGACATTTATATCAAAAATAGTTATAGTGTTGGATAATTTAAATAGGAGGTGTATGAATGAAAGCTTTTAAACGTATTTTAGGACAAGAGGGAATAAACGGCGTTATTGTTGCGTTACTACTAATTTTAATTGGTGTTGGTGCATTAATGGGGATATCTACATGGTTGAATAATACAAGTGACACTGTTATTCAAGATGCAAATAATACAATAAACACAATTTCAACATCTAATTAGATTTAACCGGATGAACAATAGTTGGGATGATAAAAAACATCATCTCGCTATTACCATTTTTAAAACTCTCACTTCTAAATAGTTTTCCCAATATTGGCAAATCGCCAAGGAGTGGAACTTTGCTTGTTAGCTCTGAATCATCACTATTTACAAGTCCACTTAAAATAATAGTCTCTTTATCTTTTCCTATAACATGAGTTTTAATCGATTTTTCACTAACAGGCGGAATGTTATTTATAGCATTTGCCCAATCTGGTTTTCTAACTGATGTATCTATCTGCATATCTACATATCTATTATCAATTATACTATTTGCTTTAATATCCAAACTTATTCCAAAATTAATCTCTTGTATTGCAGATACTGGAAGCCCCTCTGCACTTGTTGTTTGAGTCTCAATAAAAATTATTCCACCAGATAAAAACTTAGCCTTATTATTTTCTACTACAAGTAGAGTAGTCTCATCTAAAACTGAAGCAATATTTTTTGACTCCATAAAAGATAGAGCAGCACTTGCGCTAAAATTTGTACCTAACTTAGTAGCAGCTGCACTAAGTCCACCACTTAGAGTAATAGGAGTTGTGAGTCCAGAAACTAAGTTCAAAGTCTCAGTAGCTGCATTATTTGATAATGCCCATGTCAAATTATTTTTATATTCATACCCTTTTTTATTATTAACCTCAATTGTATAAAGCTTAATCTCTATCATAATAGGTGGCTCTTTAGTATTTGACATATCTATTAAATCAGCAGTCGTATCGACAGATGCTTTACTTAAAATTTGATAAATTGAACTTTTTTCTTTTTCATTCTTAAAATTACCTTTTAAAATTATTTTTGAATTATCAAATTGTTTAACTCTAATAGATGGATTAATTTCATGAATAGCCTTTTCAATAAAACCAATATTCTTAATAACTTGAAAACTAACCTCTTCTGTCTTTGAATTTTGATAAGTAATAATCATATTTGCACTACCATATGCTTTAGCAAAAAAACGGACTTTTTTAAAGATATTTTTGTCGTTATTATCAAATGATGCTTGCACAAGGTTTGGATTGGAAATTTTAATCTCTTTTATAGAGTTTCCAAAGTTTACAATTTTGTACTCACCTTGATAAAATGTAAGCATCTTTGCAACAAGTGTAATTTTAAGAAATATTGTAAACATAATTAAATAACGCATATTTATCCTTGAATAAGTGAAATTGTACAGTTTAAATCACTGCTATTTACTTCATTGTAAGCTGTTGACCTAGATACAACTGTTACAACTCCGCTATTTCCAAAAGTAGACAATGATGTATTATAATCACCTCTAGCAATAAAGTTTACCTGAGAACTTGAACCTGTGGTTGTACATATAATGTCCGAACTATTCACCGCTAAAAAATAATTAGTTTTATTCGCATTTATCATGTTTGATACTTGTGTTAAAGTTCTATCAAGAGATACCATTCTTGCTCCTTGTTGTGCTATTGTGTCCAATAAATTTTGTACTCTTGCTATATTAAAATAGTCTATAACTAAAAATAGCATTGTCACAAAAAATACAAAAACTATTATTTGCATTATTATATGATCTAATATCCCTTTGCGCATTAATAAATAGCTTTAGCAACAGATTTATGTATGAACTTACCACTACATAGTTCATACCACTCTCCATTAAAAGTTTTATATTTAAGTTTTTCACCAAAAGGTGCAACACCAGCTCTTTTTGTCTCTATAAATTTTCTAAATCTTACATTTGCACCAATTTTTGATGTTATAATTAATGTTTTTTTGCATGAATTATTTGGTTTAATATCTACAGTTTTACTATAAGAATAAATTTTTTTATCTTCAGCATATGAGATAGTCGCACTTATAACTTTTTGTCTTTGCTCACTTTTGTATATTTTGTCTCTAATAAAAGTTTTTGAGAGTTTACTTATTTTTTGCATATCTACATTTTTACTGTTTTTATTTGCTAAAACCATCCACAACTGTTTACCTCTATTATAAATCTCAATTAGATGCTTAATCTTTTTTGATTCAATATCTAAAAGTAACTCATCAGCACTAATTGTACTAAGAACATCTTTTCCATCTTTATTTTTTATCTTTTTGCTCATTTTAGCTCGTGGCTGAAAGTTGCCTGCTGATAAAAACCCTGCCACTTTTGCAGACTTTACAATTGTTTTTACTTTAAGTTCTGATGATACATCTGTCCAAACACCTATAATATCTATTACATCACCTTTTTTTAGAGTGTAGTTAGGGTTGGTAAAGTATCTAAAATCTATATTATAAAGATCATGTTTCAAAGATTTTATAACTGTTATATCCTCTTTTTTAGTCTCAACTTTATTAGTAAGTTTTTCAACCCTTATTGGTTCATCTTTAAAAATAGGAACAAGAGATAGTTTACCAATAACTTCAGCTGGAAGTAATACCTTAAAGGGAACATATCTTTTTTGCATTACTTGATATGACAAATCATTTTTTGTAATTTTTTGATACTGTTTAATATCTTTTTTTGCCACCAATATTTTTATCTCCTCTTTTTGAGAGACAAGATTCTTTTGAGTGAGTTTGACATAATAAATCAGACCCGTTGCACTTAATATTAGTAAAAATGTTAAAACAAATATCAATATTACTTTTTTATCTTTCACTAGAATCCTTTAAAATAATGAGTTGCCCATTAGTTGTCCAGCCATCATTGGAAAGACAATAAAAGCTCCAAGAGCTGGTATTAAAAAAACAAATACTATCATAGTTAAATATAGATTTAATGTTGTTGATTTTTTCTCTACTTGAAAGAACTCTTCCTCTTTTATATCTTTTGATTGACTCTCAAAAATAGTTTTTACTCCAATTCCCGTTTCATCTGCTAACTTTAAAAAGTCTACTAGTGATGAAAGATATTTACTACCTGTTCTTTTCACTAAATTATCATATGCTACAACTGAACTATAGTTTGTAAGTTCAGTCTCTAACGTCCTAATCTCATGAATAAGCTCTTTCGACAACATTCCATCAGCCTTGCGAGAAACTTCATTAAGAGCATTTTTAAGACCACCACCAGCTTCAAGTATAATTACAACCAAATCTAAGAATGTTGACAAATCATGATCAATCTTTTTAACTCTCTCATCTTTAGCAGATTCTAAATATAAGTTAGGACCAAATATAATAAGAGCTACTGCAAAAATTGCTAAAACTATAGACATATTTAGACTTACATAAAAGTGTGGAGCAAAAAACAGTAGTGCGCCAACTGCATAGATGAGTAATCGCATCTGTAAAAACTCTGATTTTGTAGTAGCCGCACGTAGAAGTTTCCATTCAAACTGCTCTTCTTTATCTCTATTAATATTATTTTCGTGTTTCTCTTTTAAAATATCTGAACGCTCTTCTTGAAGTGTAGCAATAATTGTACGAATATATGCACGTTTTTGATATATCCTCCATCCATAAAGTAAAGCTCCTAAGATTGCGAGTAAAATTAATATAATAAGCGTGTATATCATACTAATCAATCTTTGTAAGTATGCTATTTATCAATAATCCAAATCCAACCCATAACATAATCATCATCATCTGAAGTTTTCCACCCTCTGTACCAAAAAAATAATTTACAAGCGCTCCATTAAAATTACTATTCATCATAACAAATAATAAAATTAAGATTCCAACAATCATATAACTTCCAACTTTTGCCTCTTGTGTTGCAACTGTAACTTTTTTTTGTAAAGATATTCTCTGCTTAATAGAATCTTCTAATTTTTCTAAAGTATTAGAAAATTTTCCACCTGAACTTTTACCAATAGAAATTGACAATGCAAAAATTCTAATCTCTGATGATTTTACTGATTTAAACATTGTCTCAAATGCTCTTTCATCACCTATTAAATCTTTCTCTTTCATATATTTGGTAAAAAGAGTTTTAAATACATTTGACTGAGAGAGTGAAATAGCTCTCTTAAAAGCCTGCTCAAATCCAACACCATTTCTCATCATTCTTACTAAAATAGATATTGCATCACTAAGTGCAAAATTGAACTCATTTTTTCTTCTTGAAATAAGTGTTTTAACTATAAAGTATGGAATAAAAAGTCCAAGTCCAAATCCGATACCTATAGCAAATATATTGTCAAAAATATTATAGATAAAAAAAGCACTAATAACCATACTAGCTAATAAAATAGCGATAAAAGCTAAACTTCCAATTTTTTCAAGTCCTGCTAATTTTAAAAATTCATCTACACGTTCAAAGTATTGTTCACTACTTTTAATCTCTCTTTTCTTTTCTATTACACTATCTTTTTTCTCATACAAAGCGTTTTTAAGATGATAAACATCAATCTTATTTTTAACATACATTACAACTACCACTAAAAGTAGAGTAAATAAAAGAGCTATAAAAACAAATATATATATTTGAACACTATCTATTTGCTCTATGTCAAACATCTACTTCTCTCTTCTCAAACTACCATAGTGTGGCCATTTGTCAAAAAGTTCAGGGTCACTTTTAAAAAGTTCTGTTAAATGTTCTTGTTTCCATCCACACATTACATCTGGTAAAAATTGTTTTAACTCATCAATCAACATCTCTTTTGGCATCTCAAAACTATCATCAAAAACTCTTTTATCTAGTGAAACTCCATACATGTCCATCTTAGGAATTGCACGTGATGGTGTAGCTAGAGCTACATGTCTGCCAACAGTTTTTTTATCATCAGTTCCTGTAAGTTCTCTTTCAAATCTATAAATATCAAGTAGTGAAACAATACCACCATCTTCAATTCTTTTTTCTACTTCACTAATTTTTACAACTTTTCTTGTACCATCTGGAAAACGTACAAGCTGTACAATTAAATCAACAGCACTAACAATTTGCGCTCTAATAAATTGTGTATTTGCACTAGGACGTGCTTCTAAATACATATTTTCAATTCTAACAATTGCCTCTTTTGTATCATCTGAGTGCACAGTTGTCATAGAGCCTGGATGACCCGTATTCATGGCATTTAGCATAACAACTATTTCACCACCACGGCACTCTCCAACTACAATCCTTCTTGGACTAGATCTCAATGCAGAACGTAGTAAGTCCTCTAATGCAACCGCACCCTGTCCCTCCTCATTCGCTGGTCTTGCCTCATATGCTCTAACACTATGACATGGCATTTGAGCTTTTATCTCTTTGGTATCTTCAATGGTAAGTAGCTGATCGCCCTCTTCAATGAAACGTGTCATAGTATTTAAAAATGTAGTTTTACCACTAGATGTTCCACCTGATACAATAATATTTAATTTTCCTTGAATGGCTTTAAGAAGAAAATATGCCATCTTATAATCCATCTGATTACTATCAATAATCTGTTCTAAAAAAAGTGGTACCTCTCTAAACTTACGTATGGTAATGCAACTCCCACCACCTGCAGCAATTGGTGGAATTTGTACCTCTATTCTCGAACCATCGTCTAGTTTACTTGAAGCTATTGGATGTGCATCATCTACTTTTCTATTGTTCTCCATTAACATTCTATCAATTACACGTCTTAATTCTAATTCTGTTCTAAAGATATATGGTGTATTAATTGTTTTTCCATTATATATTACATCTATATAATCTTTTGTATTTACTATAATATCATTCAGTCCATCACCTGTCACTCTAATTATTGAACTAAGAATGTCATAGCCTTTTAATTTGTCTATAATAAATTGAACTATTTGCTCTCTTATATCCGCTTGCTTAACAACTACTGGAGCGGCGAAGTCTGAGATAAAAGATGGAAGTATCTCTCTTAACCTCTCTTCTGAAATCTGCTCATCAGTTTTTAATCTACTAACAAAATTATCATAAATAGCATAAGCTACATCCAATAAAGATGTGTCGGTATATAACTCTGGAAACTCTAAGCTACTACTCTTATTTATTATACTTTTTGAAGACTTTATACTTATATCTTTGCTATTTTCTAACTTGTTTTGAATCTTGTCTTTAAAACCCATTTATGAAAATAACCTTTTAAAAAATCCATCTCTCTTTTGAACTTCTAATGATTCTTGCTGTTCATCAAATAAAATTTTTGGTAATAATTCTCTTTGCAACGCCTTTACAAAGTCACTTTTAGGGTATTTATTGCAAATAAGCTCTGCATAATTCCAAGTCTCTCTTAAATATTTTGAATCATTTGGTAAAGAGTTGTCAAACGTAACTTGCGTAGATGATTCATCTGCATTAATAATACTACTAGCGTCTTTTACAGAAATTGCACTATCTGAGTCACTTCTATTAATTACTAAATGTATTTTATCTCGCCATCCAACCTGCTTAATAAGCTCATAATATACTTTCAAAATAGATATGTGTGCGGTTGTAAGTTCAGTTAATACAAATATATCATTTGACATCTCTTCTAATAGAATCTTAAGCTCACTATCTTCTGCAATTCCTACGTCTATAAATATATAATCAAAATCTTTTTTTAGATTATATATTAACTCAGTAATTGCTCTTTCACTATCTTTTGAAAATAGTATTTCTCGTTCTGCATGACTTTGAATACCAGATATGAAATAGAAATTATTTTTAATCTGATATAACCCATTATCTAATAATTCCTTATTAGAAATATCATCAAGTGCTAAAATATCTGTTATATCTTTTTTAGGTTTTGGTATTCCAAAAAATATATTACTAATAGCTTTTGTAGATGAAAAGTCCATATACAGCACATTACTCAATGGTCTACTATTAGAGACAATTGTTGCTAAATTCATAGCAACTGTTGTTGTACCAACACCACCAGATATTCCAGTAAATGAAAATACTCGATTTTTTTTATTTTTTGAACTTGCTATATTTTGACTACTAGTGTGTATCTTGTCTTTTAATGATTCTGCATTATAATTTGAAGTAGATAGATAGGTATATATATTAAATTGTCCAGCATAAAGTGAAAGATCATAATCATCATCTCCAATTACAATAATTGGGATATTCGCATTTTTACTAAACTCTTCAATTTCATCTAAATTATCTCTATTTTCTACTATTAAAATTAAAATATATAATTTAGATCGATTATCTTCAATACTCTTTTTTAGATCTTGTATAAGTTCAAACTCCTCAACTTGAGCTAATACATGCTCTTTTATATCTTTTATAATTCTATTTTTTAATGCAATACTTTTACCAATTAAAGCTATATTTATCTCTTTACGCAATGTATCATTGATATTACGAAGTTTTTTTGCCCTCTCTATACCATTTGAAATATGTTTAGATATTAGTCCTAAAAGATTAAAATCAACATCACTAAATTCACCCTCTACTTTATTGATTGCTTCAAAAACGCCTATAATGTTTTCTTGAGAATCATAAATTGGTTGTGTGAAAAGTTGCCTTGTAACAAACCCACTCTCATCATCAACACCACCATAAAAATATTCGCTATTACGAACATCATTTATAATTTGAGCTTTACCTGATTGAAAAGTATAACCTACTATCCCCTTACTAGCAGGAAGTTCTATTTTATGAATACCATCAGCATACTTTGTAACTAATGAGTGTTCTTTCTCTTCGTAAACAAAAACTGAACATCTCTCAACACTCAAAAGATCTTTTGTAATATCACTTAACATCTCTAACAATTGATATAAATCATGATCAATGGACATAGTCTTTTCTATCTCTAACAGAAGAAGAAGTTTATGTTCACTATTTTTAATTAACATATTTCTATCCTACTCAATAAGTTTCGCATTTGGTTTTCCAAGAACTGTTGTTGTTATCTCTATCCATCTATCATCAGGATTTCCAGTATCTAAATAATCGATACTATCAACACTAAAGCTCATAAATCCAACTATCTCTTTAGATGAACCTAAAAGCGCAATGCTAATTACTTTTGCTTCATAATTATCAGGTGCACTTCCATGCGAGTAACCTGTGAAAGCTTCAAAACCTTTAACAGTATTTCCAACATCTACACCATTATTTGAAGTATAATTGCCTAAATATGCACCAAGTAAAGATACATTTCGTTCTTCTCCATCTTCATAATCACAGTCATCATCATCGTCAATGTCACCATCACCATCATTATCATCTTCACAAATGTTTAAATAATAATCATCTTCTGCCTTAGACAGCTCATTTTTATATTTAATAACTTGATCTGCCCCATGACCATCATCTTCATCTGGATACAAATCAAGAGCATAAAATTTATCTTTATCTGAATAGTTCCAAAGAGGCGTTATATTAAAATGAAAAGTTTTTGTTGTACCAATTGATAAATTTTGATCATTTATTGCAATCGGTTTTAACCCCATAGAAGATTTGTATTTAGGTGTTGTTCCACCACTTGTTTCAAGTGATACTGTAGAGTTTACCTCATCTATTTTTATGGTGTTTAAATCTATAAATTTAAGCCAATATGTTTTGAAGTCATAATTTAATATACGTACACTAACTCTATTTTGAGCTAAGTTCCAAGTAAAAACCGTTTTATCAAATAGCTCTGTATATAGTGGGTGAGTAGATAACACACTAAGTGCTTTAGTCTCTGCTGTTGTGGTATTTAATGTTTTTTGATAAATATTACCTGTTGCAATTGCTAATTTATCTGAGAAATCTTTTATTTGATAATATCTATTTTTTAAAATGACCTTATCAGCAATACTACCTCCAAAAATAAACACAGCAGCCATAGCAGTAAGACCAAACATAAATGGTACTAAAAAAGCTTTTCTAAAGTTCTTATAGTTTGATAAATTCAAATTAAGCTCCATAAAGTTTCATTTGTTAAATAAACCACAATAGATGCCATAAACATACTAGGTGCAAAAGGATACTCTTTTTTCTTTAAAATAAGCAATATTAATAAGTGTAACAGTGAAGAAATGACTATAAACCACACAATATCAGGAAAACCTAACAGTATTGCAGAAAAAACACCAAACCGTATATCACCACCACCAAACGTAAGATTAAGCAATATTGGAAACACGAAAACAGTAATTATAAATATAATTGCATACAGATATTCTAAGTTTATCGTCTCATCTAAAAATCTTAAAAAAATTAAAAATATGATTGAAGGTAAAATTACAATATCTAAAATAACTCTATGTTTAATATCATATATCATAATATAAAAACCTACAATTATATACATTAAAAGTTCAATACTCAATTTACAATCCACTTTTTAAAACAAGTTTTTTAATATAAAGAATTTTAACATATTCACTTCAAGTGGTCATGTAAATTATCATATAATTTTTTTTATTATTTATTAATTATTAAATAAGCTTATTATTATATAATACGATTATGTAATTTTATAATATACTTTTTAAAGGATTATATTAATTATGAATTCTTTTGATGAGTTGTCTATCTTTACAAAAACAAGTGAAATACTACAAAACAACCTTCCTAACGGTCTATATGCAGAAGACTTCTCATCAAATCATACCAAAATCTTAACAACTGAGCTTAGTAAATATTTTAAATTTGAAAATATTTTAGAGCATAAAGAGGAAGTACGTAGAGCTATTAAAGAGTATTTTTCTAATACACATGATGAACTTATTGTAATTTTTCATAAAAATTCAGAAATAATAATTCGTGAAAAAAATGATCTTTATACTAAAAAATTTAACCGATTGGTATTAAAGTCTATAAAAAAGTATTTAACATATAAGCAATCACCCTTTATTCAAGAGGTAAAAGGTGGTGTATTTAAATTAGATAAATTTAATGTTAAAGCTTTTAATAGTTTACTTAAAATAGACGATGAAAAAATTTTCAAAAAAGTATTAAGAGAGGCTACAAAACGATTTTTACGCTTAGAAGATGAAGATCAAGTTGTTTTCCTTAATAATTCACTATTTGTAAAAAAAACTTCAAATGAACCATCTGAAAGACGTCTATTAGCTTTTCCTAAAGAGGAGTTTTCTAAAATTCAAAATAGGTACTTTAATTTTGATATGTTTCCACTTATAGAGGAGAAACTTTTACTCAATATACCAATATCAATAGATTTTACAAAAATTAATAATCAAAAATTTTCAAAAACTTATATAAAAATATTCCATAATATAATTTATAGTGTAGTGTCACCAATCTTAGAGAATGAAGATGAACCTGTTATTAAACATTTTACAAACTTTATGTTACGAAAATATTTCGATGAAATGATGATAATTTGTGCTCAAGAGTTAAGTTCTCTTGTATTACAACACAACATGAATGCTGAAAAATTTTTATTCTATTACAATGGAGAAGTAATTGAAACACCAGATAAAAAAACATTTGTTAAACCATTAATTCTATATGAAGATGGAAATGAATATCAAATGCATAATCTTCTCTCTACAATTATAAGATTTGAGATTGTAAACTCAAAAACGAAGAATCAAGAAGAGGCAATTATGATAATTCAAAAAAAACTAACTGATTTAGAGGATTATAAAAAAATTCTTGAACAGAGACAACATGAACATGTTAATAAATTGTTAGAGTTTCAAAAAATTAGAAAAAATACGTTAGAAATAATAGCAAAAAGAAAAGAACATAAATTAGGAATTAATAAAAAATTACTCAATAATGAAGAGTTATTTGTAATTAAACGAAAAGAAATATTTGAGCTTAATTCAATTAAATTACATAAAGATATACAAAAATACAAACGTAATAGAAAAAAAATGAATGAAAATTTAAAAATAGAACAATCTAAACTTAAAATTTTAGAAAATGAGTTAGAACCATTGGATAAAAATTATTTTATTGCGATGAAAGCTATAGCTAGAGCTATGGCAAAAAAGCTAGAACCTGTCACTTATAAAGAATAAAATATGAAAACTGTTGATATGTAAATAAAAACAGTATAATTTCAGCATGATTTTTAAAGTAGAACAGACAGATGGCAATGCAAGAGTAGCAACATTAAAAACTGCTCATAGTGTAATTGAAACACCAGTCTTTATGCCAGTAGGAACAGTAGGGAGTGTTAAAGCTCTTGATATGCAAGATATCTTAAATGAAATAGACGCAAAAATAATTCTTGGAAATACCTACCATCTCTATTTGCGTCCAACTGATAAAATAATTGCTTCACTAGGTGGTCTTCATAAATTCACAACCTATAATCGCTCATTTTTAACAGATAGCGGTGGTTTTCAAGCATTTAGCCTAAGTGACATTAGTAAAGCTTCACAAGATGGAATTGAGTTTAAAAGTCATATTGATGGAAGTACACACCTATTTACTCCAGAAAAAGTTATAGATATTCAAAATAATTTAGGTTCAGACATAATGATGATACTAGATGATCTCATAGCCTTGCCTGCAACTACTGAACGTATTAAACTTTCAGTTGAGAGAACAACACAATGGGCTCAACAATCAATTGCATACCATAGAGAAAATCAAAAAAATGGTATAGGAATTAATCAGAATATTTTTGCAATCATTCAAGGTGGAACTAATAAAGATTTTAGAACAATGTCAGCATCACAGCTCACAGAACTTGACTTTGATGGTTTTGCTATTGGTGGATTAAGTGTTGGTGAAGTAAATGAAGAGATGTATAATACAGTTGAACACACTACACCACTCATGCCAGAAAATAAGCCACGTTACTTAATGGGAGTTGGAACACCTGAGGATTTAGTTGAGAATGTCGAGCGTGGCATTGATATGTTTGATTGTGTAATGCCTACTAGAAACGCTAGAAATGGAACACTATTTACCTCATTTGGAAAAATGAATATAAAAGGTGCAAAATTTAAACTTGATGAAAATCCAATAGATTCTGAATGTGGATGTCTAACATGCAAGCGCTATAATAGAGCATACATACACCATCTTTTTCGCGCAAAAGAGTTAACATATTTTCGTCTAGCTTCAATTCATAATCTTTATTACTATTTTAATTTAATGAAACAGATGAGAGAAGCTATTTTAAAAAAGAGATTTTCAGAGTTTAAAAAAGAATTTTATAAGAAAAGAGGTATAAATACCTAAACAACAATATGTGGCAAACCATCTTTCCCAACACGCTATATAGTGTTTAATCTCTCCGAAAGATTCGGATTGTTTTTTAACGAATGCGAAAATAATGTGAGGTTCTGCTACTCTTTCTCCCTTAAAATCGTTGATTTATAAGAAAAAGTTTAGCTAAAATAGCGGTGAAATCTTTGTTCGATTGCTACACATCTATGTCACACCTAATTGCTCTTAAAATTATATAGTAGACATAAAGCATATTTTAATTTTTTCTAAACAAAATATTATTAATTTAAATTAATCCAAAAACCTTCTGCAGAATCAATACTCTTTGGGTTTTGTATCCAAGTACCACTTTTATAAATCCAAACTGAATTAGCCTCATAAAATATTTTAGGATTATTGAGTCTATTAGCAGTTCCTAATAGATGCCAGCCACTACTTAGTGCATCAATATCTGGAATATAACTTTTGCCTGTAAAAGTAATATTTTTAGTGACCTCTTTAGAGTTTATCCAAAATCCTTGCGCCTCTCTTATTTCAGTTGGATTTAACTCATATTTATTGTCTATATAAGTATATATAGAGCTATAACTACCTAAAATATCAAAATTATATTCACCATCTTGTGGTGAAAAAAACTCTCTATTACTTAAAGTTGAAACAACCGGTAAGGAAACTAAATTCCAACCGTTTCGTAAAGTTAAAGTTGCAGTAACTGTTTTTTGACGAAGAGCTTGTGCAACTGCTCGTGTTGCATTTATTTTACCATAACCCATTTCATAACTTCTTCCATTTGTGTATATGTATCCACCTACTTTATCAGCACTGTTTTGTAATATTGTTTGAACTTCGACTCTAGTAAGCTCTGGATTCGCAGCTAGCACAAGAGCAGCAGTTGCTGTTACTAAAGGAGCTGCAAAAGATGTACCAATTACATTAATATTTCCAACAACATAATTTAAATTATTTAAATCAGAGCTATATCCTGCTTCATCTGTTCTATCAATTGAAACCATAGCCTGAACTTTTGATAATGGAACTTCATTACCATCTCCACCAGGGGCTACTAAATCAAGATATATCCCATAATTACTATAATCTGAACGTTGATTATATTGGTTAGACGCGCCAACTGCAATAACAGTATCAAGCGCTGATTCATCATTAGCAAGAGAAAAACCTCCACATGAATCATTTTCATGGCAGTTATCATTTCCTTGTGCGAATACAAGAATAATACCTTTTCCACCTCTAGCATTGGTTGCTAAATCTTCAATACTGCTTTTAACAGCATCTGAAACATTAAATGTTCCCCAACTATTATTTATTACATCTACATCATGATCTTTAAACCAATTAAAACCCTCAATTGTTGCCAAATCACTCTGATCTAATCCACCAAACTTAACTATATAAAGACTAGCTTCAGGTGCAACACCAACTGAACCTTTACCGTTTTCTCTTGCACCAGCTAATCCAGTTACTATTGTTCCATGGGATTGATTAGATGTATCTGGTTCAGCATTAAAGTCTTTATTACCAGTGTCATATTGTGAAACAACTGCACCAGCTAAATCTTCATGGCTAACTTCAATTGCATCATCATAAATTCCGAGTTTAACTCCTTGTCCTCTACTAACACTCCAAGCACCACCAAGATGAATATGCGCATCTTTTATACCATTAATTGCATTTAAATGGTGAGAAAACTTTACAAGTGGATCACCACTTAAATACCTTTTTTTATATGTTTTTGTAAAATCAGGATGAGCAAACTTAACCAATTTACTCTCAGCTATATAAGCACTAAGACGTATAGATTGTTCATAACCTTCTGTTTCAATACATAAAAGTGTTGGTGTTACAGTTCTAAAATTTTTTAAATTGAATGTTTTAATAATTAAATCAGCATCAAGTTTATCTTTTAGTCCAATTAAAATTTTTTGTCCAACTCCTAAAGAAAAACCATTTTTATCTTGGAAAAACATGGTACTATTTGTATTACGAGTAGAAGCAGATGGGTATAAATCAACTCTTCTACCATTTTGATAGTAATACAAATCTTGTGCATACAAATTAAGAGCTATACCAGTTAATATTAAAAACTTTATTATCATTACTGAAGTATAGCAAAAAATACCGATATAATGTCATATAAATAAACAAAGGAGAATTCTGTGGCAGAAGAAGAAGAAAAAGAGGACGATAAAAAAGAGAGTGGAAAATCCAGCAATATGATGTTAATCATAATTATTGTCGTATTAGTATTATTACTTGTCATTGGTGGTGTTGCAGCATTCTTACTTTCAGGGGGAGATGAAGAGACACAACAGATGAATCAATCTGAGCCATCATCAAAAGATGCCTCACCTAAAAAGCAAAAAAAGCGTATGGAATCATTAACAGTTGGTCCTATGTACCCACTAGATAATTTCATAGTAAACCTACTAAGTGATAGTGGTCGTAGATTTTTAAAGACTCAAATTAATCTAGAAATGGACACAGAAGATTTAGCTGCAGAGCTTGATTCAAAAGTTCCAGTTATTAGAGACATAATAATTAGAGTTCTAACTTCAAAAACATTAGAAGAGATTTCAACTGCAAAAGGAAAAGACAAACTAAAAGATGCTTTAATTAATCAATTAAACATGCGATTAAAAGATGGTGAAATAAATAATCTCTATTTTACTGAATTCGTCATTCAGTAAGCTAACTGAAACAAATCTATGCAAAAAGCTCGAAACTATTTTCTGGTTAGAGCTTTTCTCATGTTATGCTATCATCTTTTACTTATTATGAATAATTTCAGGAGGTTTTCATGAACATATCTACAAATATAGCTTCTATGCAAGCGCACTCTGCCTATGCAAATCAAAATGCAAACAATATAGCAAATGTTAATAGCAATGGTTATGTTCCATCAGATACAAATATTACAGACAAAAATGGCTCACCACATACTAGTTTTTCAAAAGCTAATAATAGTGGAGATGTGCGTAACCAAACTAATTTGACAAAAGAGATTACTAACCAAGTTTTAATTACTAATGGTTTTGACGCAAATGCAAATGCCATTAAAACACAGAGCCAGATGCTAGGCACGATTTTCAATATGCGAGTATAATCTACTTCTTAGTATCCTAAAATACTCATGCTACTAAGTTTTCTAATTAATGAGCTTTCATCTACAAAACCATTAACTTCTTTACCTGGGTTTAATGTAGTAATTACAGTTTTGCCAACAATTTTTCTACCCTCATTATCTTCTATCTCTGTTTTAATACCCCACATGTTTTGAAGAACCATAGCTTTACCATCATGTTCACCAAGATACAATACAATATGACCTTTTCTATAAAGAAGAGTTCTAAATGGAACACCCTCTTCTAAAATCAATCTCTCTTTTTCACAATCTTTTAAGCCACTAATATCTACAACATGACCCTCTTTTGCTTGCGCACTAGAATTTCTAGGAAGCCATATACCAAATGGTGTAAAAAAATCATGCATTGTCGCAGAGCAATCTCTATCTTCAAACATGCCACCCCATCCATAAGATGTCTTGAGCAAATCATTTAAAACTTGTGAAGTTACAATTGTCTGCATCTCATTTGACTGTATAGAGGCAATCTCTAGTGGTATTTTGATAGAATCTACTATAGCATCTGCATTAGTATCTCTTTTAAAGATATAAACATCAAAATTTAACTTAGAATCTTTTTTAAGAGGTAAAATCATACCTATTCGACCACGAAATAAAAACTGTCCACTTTCATCATATAATGGATGTTTATCTGAAATAATACTAACATGTTCACTATTCATAAAAAGATTCTTTTGCTCATCTGTAATAAATGCAACTTCACGATAACGTAACCATCCAATTGTCGTTGCAGTAATTACATGAACCCAAGCCCTATCTTTAGAATAATGAGTAACAAATAGTGGCTCCATTGGATTTACACTAGAATTTTGTAAATAATCAAACGGAAAACCCTCACCTGCTTCTTTAAAGCTTCTAAAAAGAGGACGATGTGTTGGAAAAGCTCGTAAATCTGAATAATACATAGAGACTGCTAAGCGATTTATTGTTGCATAATTTTCAAAATTAGCATTTATCTTTACATCTTTAAACCACTGCTCATTATTTAGACGAAGGTTTGAACCATAACTATCTCCTCTTGTGTAGATATTCCAAGCCCACATAGCACTATTTTTGCTAACTGATGGCTCAGTTAATGTCCAAGGTAAATAGTAACGTTCATTGAAGTCACTAAAATTTGATGCTTGTGAAGTAAAATTCTTTAAATATGGCTCTATATACTGAGGATACTTTCTAACATCTTCAATTTCTGCCTCTTCTACAGTATTTGAGGCAGCTGAAACAGTGTCTACTTTAACTACCTTAGACGCACAACCAGAAATCAAAAATAAAAAAATAACAGATAAATAAAAATGCACTAATCAACTCTCCCAAAACGTCCAACTACTTGACCAATTACAGTAAGTTCATCTCTATCTATAGTTTGAAGTGGATACTCCTTATTATCCGAAATTATATCTACCATACCATCAAGACGTTCAATTATTCGTTTTACAAAAAGGCCATGTTCAGTTGAAATTGTAAATATTCCACCACGCGAAATATTTGTACGATTTCTATTTATAAAAATAATATCACCATAACCAAAGGTTGGCTCCATAGAATCACCACTCACATTAATAGCTTCAATATATTTAAGTTCACCCTTACCTCCGATATGAGTCAACATACCCTCATCTATAGGTAATTCTTCAAAACTTTCATCATTAGCATATCCACCGCCACCAGCAGAAGCATTGACATTATTAAAATATCTAACCATAAAGTAACGGTTTGTACTCTCTATTAAGCTTTCAGGACTTTGATCAAACATTAACCAATTAATAGCAATACCACGTTTTGCACAAAATTCTAGCAGTTCATTGTATGGAATCTTATTTCTATTTTTCATAGTTGCAAAGTTCATCTGTGTAATTCCCAATAAAGTAGCGATATCTTTATCAAAAATTTTTTTACCATTATAATCTTCACTCACAATATCTTTTAAAATTTCTAATATTTCTGAAAATGTTTTCATAGTTTAAAGCCTAATATGTCAATTTGAAAAGTATTATAGCAAAAGTATACCAAATTGACATTTAAATTGTTATTTTTACTTACGATGTCCGCTTCCTATTGTTCGTGGCACTAAAATATTCATATCATCACCACCAACTGTGTAAGCTTCACCAAAACCAAAAGTGGCCTCTCCTACTTTTACTTCTAATTCATAAAGATTAAAATCTGTCATCTTTTTTAACATAGCGACAGTAGAAATATCAAATTTATCTTCAAATAAAGAGAGTATCTCTTCAAATCGACTACTATCTCGTTCTATTTTCCTTGACACACATTGTAAAGAAATACGCTTTCTTGCGAAAATATTTTCAGTTTTACTCTCATCTTCTGTAAAAAATAAAGAAGTATTAGAATTAGCTTGAATATTTTTTGCATGTGTTGCAATATCTGATATATAAATATAAAAATAGTTATCGTCATAGATATATGGAGCGTATGATAAGAATGGATGATTACTAGAATCAATAGTACCTATAATAGCAGTTTGAATACTAGAAATAAATTGTTTCATAATAACTCTTTTTTGGATATTCTAGCATAATTAACTTTCTATATAGACTTCTTATAAAACTAGAAGTCTATTGTATAATTTATCTCATGTTAGAAATTCTTTACCAAGATGAAAATCTTATAGCTATCAATAAACCATCAGGCTTACTTGTTCATAAATCTTTAATAGATAAACATGAAACTAATTTTGCTGTTCAAACTCTTCGTAATCAAATTAATCAATATGTCTATCCACTACATAGGTTAGATAAACCAACTTCTGGTATTTTACTTTTTGCATTAAATAAAGAGATAGCCAAAAATATGTCTAATATTATTCAAAAAAGAGAGACATACAAAGAGTATATAGCAATTGTACGTGGAGTAACTAATGAAAAAGATGAAATTAATTATGCCTTAAAAGAGATTTTAGACAAGATGACAGATTCTAAAGCTAATCAGGATAAAGAAGCTAAAAAAGCTATTACAGAATATCAACGATTAAATACAGTTGAGTTACCATTTAAAGTAGGAAAATATGAGACATCTAGGTATTCACTTGTAAAGTTAAGTCCAAAAACTGGACGAAAACATCAACTCCGTCGACATATGAAACATATTTTTCATCCAATAGTCGGAGATACAACCCACGGAGATTTACGGCATACAAAATTTTTTAGAAATCAATTTAATTGTAATAGATTACTACTTCATGCCTCTAAGCTAAGCTTCAAACATCCTATTCTTAATAAAGTGATTAGTATTAATGCTGAATTTGACACTACATTTAAAGAGCTATTTGAAAAATTTAACTGGAAAATATAAAAAGAAGTTTGAAATTAAATCACCGTAAAAACGGCGATTTTTAGCTAAACATAGAAAGAAGAACACCAGCAGCTACAGCTGAACCGATAACCCCCGCAACATTTGGCCCCATTGCATGCATAAGAAGCATATTTGAAGAATCAGATTTCATGCCCTCTTTATTAGATACACGTGCGGCCATTGGAACAGCTGATACACCAGCAGAACCAATCAATGGATTAATTTTATGAGTACTAAATTTATTCATAACCTTAGCCATTAATACACCAGCTGCAGTTCCAATAGCAAATGCAATTAATCCTAATACTAAGATACCCATTGTCTCAGCTACTAAAAATTTCTCAGCAGCTAGTTTTGAACCAACAGAAAGGCCTAAGAAGATTGTAATAATATTAATTAGAGCATTCTGTAGAGTATCTGAAAGACGCTCTACGACTCCAGATTCTTTTAAAAAATTTCCAAACATCAATGCACCAATAAGTGGAGTTGCATCTGGTAAAACAACAATAGCAAGAACAAGAACTGTTATTGGAAAAACAATTTTTTCACGTTTAGTTACATGCCGCAACTGTTCCATCTTAATTTTACGTTCATCTTCAGTTGTTAATGCTCTCATTATTGGTGGCTGAATAATAGGAACAAGTGCCATATATGAGTAAGCTGCAACTGCAATTGCACCAAGCAAATCAGGAGCGAGTCTTGTAGCAATAAAAATTGCCGTAGGGCCATCTGCTCCACCAATAATTCCAATAGCAGAAGCATCTTTAAGACTAAAATTGAATATATTTGAATATTGTGAAAGTGCTAACGCACCTATTAATGTTACAAATATACCAAATTGAGCTGCTCCGCCAAGAAGAGCAGTTTTTGGATTAGAGAGTAAAGGTCCAAAATCAGTCATAGCACCGACACCCATGAAAATTAAAATTGGGAATAACCCGGTCTCTAATCCTGCACTATACAAAACTCCTATAAAACCATCAGGCCCTGCAATTCCAGCTATTGGAATGTTAGCAAGTAGTCCACCAAATCCAATAGGAATTAGAAGCAATGGTTCAAATCCTTTAGCAATGGCTAAATAAAATAGCAAAATTGCTACCATAATCATAATAATACGCCCAACACTCTGGTTGAAAGTAGTTATCTCCTCACCATGACTATTTTTCAATTCAGGATCAGTATTTAAGAATGCGTAAAGTCCTGTAGAGCGTAAAAAACCGCCAACCATTTCACTAAGTGGTTTAGGCGTATACTCTTTCTCTACAGCTACAGTTTCAACATCATGAACAGTACCTGCGTATGTTGATGGTACAAAAAGTATCACCATTGTAAAAAATATTTTTATAAATAATTTCTGCATTAATAACCTTACATTCGTGCTAGCAATTGGCCATTTTCAATAGTTTGACCTTGCGTAACTTCAATTGAAGCAATTATTCCAGATTGTGGAGCTTTAATCTCAATTTCCATCTTCATAGCTTCTAAAATAATTACAGTTTCATCAGCTTCAACATTTTGCCCAGAATTCACTAAAATTTTAGATACAGAACCAGGGAGAGAAGCAATAATCTCAACACCAGTTTCACTAGTAGCGCTAACAGATGAAGTATTTACACTATTACTTACTTTAATGTCCATTCCAGAGCCTTCTGCCACTGAAACATTGTAGTTTCTTCCATCTACATTTACTGTATAGCTCTCAGATGCACCAACAGACTTAGGAGTAGCCGTTGCCTTTTCAGCTTCCATCTCTGAAATCTTACGAACCATAACTTTGGCTTCACCTTTTAAAAATGCAATACCTTTTTCTTTACATGACGCAGCAATGAAAATATTTTCATCATTTACATCAAGATTTTCATCTTCAAGCATTTTTTGAGCAAACGCTAAACTTTTACTCTCATCTCTATCAGCGATATCGATAGGGTTTTCTGTTGTTGGTTCCAATTTTAATTGTTCAGAAGCCAATTTTACAATTTCAGCATCTGGTTCAACTGGAGTTTTTCCAAAATAACCAAGAACCATACGTCCATAACCATCAGCAATTTTTTTCCAATCACCAAACATTACATTGTTAAATGCTTGTTGAAAATAAAATTGGCTTACAGGAGTAACAGATGTACCATAACCACCGCGTTCAACAACTTCACGCATAGCTTTAATAACTTCTGGAAATTTATCTAAAATATTATTATCACGCATCATCTGCGTATTTGCAGTTAGCGCACCACCTGGCATTGGTGAGAAAGGAATAAGTGAAGACACTTGTGTAGCTTCTGGTGGAATAAAATAGTCGCTTAGACAATCTTTTAAAACTTCTTGAGATTTAAGCATTCTATCTAAATCTAATCCTAAATCGAAATTACTACCTTTTGTAGCATGTAACATTGTTAAAATATCAGGCTGAGATGTACCACCAGAAACTGGAGATTGAGCTAAATCAATACCATCAACACCAGCTTCAAGAGCAGCAAGGTATGCAGCTACACTCACACCAGCAGTTTCATGCGTATGAAGTCTAATGTGCATATCTTCAGGAAGAAGACGACGAGCCATTTTAATTGTCTCATATACTTTTTTAGGATTTGCTGTACCACTTGCATCTTTAAATGCTACAGATGTGAAAGGAATCTGAGCATCTAAAATATTACGAAGGACTTTTTCATAAAATGGACCATCATGTGCACCTTCACACCCTGGTGGTAAATCCATCATCGTTACAACAATCTCATGATTCAACCCAGCTTCAACAATAGCATGACCACTGAAATCTAGGTTTTGTACATCATTAAGTGCATCAAAGTTACGAATTGTACTTACACCATGTTTTTTAAACATTTCAGCATGAAGCTTAACTACATCACGCGAACCAGTATCAAGACCTACATAGTTAATACCACGAGCAAGTGTCTGCAAATTAATGTCAGAACCAACCGTTTTTCTAAAACGATCCATCATATCAAATGCATTTTCATTTAAGTAGAAGAACAGAGTCTGAAAACGTGCTCCACCACCCATTTCAAAGTGGCGTACTCCTGCCTCAACTGTGGCTTCAACCGCTGGGAAGAAGTCATCCATAAGAACGCGTCCACCAAATACCGATTGAAACCCGTCTCTAAATGTTGTGTCCATTACATCAATAAGCTTTTTTGCCATTAAATCACCCTATTCTTGATTTCGTTTTTTATACATTTGAATTGCTGCAGAAATTGCTGCTACTAAACCCTTATCATTCATCGGTGATGAATTAGGTGGTACAGGAACAATTTTTTCAGGAAAATACTTGCCAATGATATGAGCCTGAAATTTCAGAACTACAATCATAATCATAAGAAACAGAAAAACTGTTCCCATACCTATAATCATAAACTTGACGCCTTCTGCGACTAAATTAATCTCCATTAGTACCTCGTGCTAGCGAATTTAAGTTCCCATTTTATCCGTTCAATTCTGAAAATATCATTTAAATACAAAAAGAGTTGTTTATTTAAACAAGTCGTGTAAATTCGAAATAATATTAAATAATATTATTTATATTTATTAAGAATTTTTTAGGCATAATTCACTCAATTTTCTTATTAAGGTAATAGATAATGGATATAAGTAAGATAAGCTACGGTGAAAACCCTGAAAAAGTAAAAGCAATAATTGAAATCCCTTTTGGATCAAACATTAAATACGAAATTGAAAAAGAGAGTGGTGCAGTTGTAGTAGATCGTATTGTACATTCAGCTATGTACTACCCTGCAAATTATGGTTTTGTGTCTAACACTCTATCAAATGATGGAGATCCAGCTGATATTTTAGTGCTAAATGAGTACCCTTTACAAGCAGGTTCAGTAATTAATTGTCGCTTAATTGGTGTTCTTATTATGGAAGATGAAAGTGGAATGGACGAAAAACTTTTAGCAGTTCCAATTAGTAAAGTAGACCCTACTTTTGATGAAATTAAAACTATTAATGATGTAAGTAAAGCAAAACTAGCGAAAATAAAAAACTTTTTTGAAACTTACAAAATGCTAGAGCCTAATAAATGGGTTAAAGTTAAAGAGTTTAAAGGAAAAGAAGAAGCTACACGCCTTCTTGATGAAGCTATAGAAGCAGCTAAGTAATTAATGGTGCATAATAGCACCATTAATTACTCATACACATTTTCAATATATTAAATTACTTTTATTCTGCTAGATATTTATTGTGAATTTATACTGATTTTTCTATTTAGTTCCTTATGATACAATTACGCAATGAAACAAGAAGTTAAAATAATATCACGGTATTTAGGTGAAATTTTTGATAGGCATTGATTTAGTAAAAATTTCTAGGATAGAGCGCCTTATTGAGAAGTTTCCAGATAGAGCATTACAAAAATTTTTAAATACTAATGAGATAAAACTAGCTAAAAAAGCTTCTACTGCTGCTGGCTTTTGGGCGGCTAAAGAAGCCACTGCTAAAGCTCTTCAAACTGGAATTGGTAAAGATTGTAATTTTCATGATATTGAAGTTTACAAATTAAAAAGTGGAGCACCAGCTTTAAAACTCCATTCAAAACTAATAAAACAGTTCAATATAACAGATACTTCACTCTCAATTACACATGATGCTGGACTAGCAGTTGCCGTTGTCGCCATAGAAACATCAACCACCACCAACAAAGTGAAGTAACTCTAGTGCATCGCCATTTTGTGGTTTATACTCTGCCCAACTGTCTTTCTTTACTATATTCATATTAACAGCTGCTGCCATTACTTTATCTTCAATCTTCAATTCTTGTATTATTTGAAGCAGATTTGAACCATCTTTTGCCTCTTTAGTATCACCATTAATTATTAAAATCATTTTTAACCTTTACGAAATCTTACCATTTTAAATCGTTCACCCATAAACGAAGGTGAAATTAGAGTCTTAACTTTATTTACCTGTGTCTCATAAGCACGTTGTGAAACATTTTCTTTAAGAATTTTTAATAAATCATGAACACCAAAATCTACAAGTGCTAGAAGTTGAGTCTTAAAATCAACTTTTTTTGCTCCACTCTGCTCATACGCATCTATTAAGTGTGAAAAGTTTACATCATAAGTAATATCGCTATCCGCGTAATAATCCTTTAACTTAATATTCTCATCAAAAAGAGCAAATACTAAATGCTTTTGATAAATTCGAGATGAAAAGTCAGGTCTAGGCTCTAGCTCCCCATAATCAAATGTTAAAAATTCATATCTTTTAGCAGCACTTGACATCTTCAAAGCAAACTCTTCATAACCTATAGCAATTTCACCCTTTGTCTGATTATATTTTTTCCCAATAGTTACAATTTTCTCATCATCTTTATTAAAAATAATTGTATTGTCTTGTACAGTTGCAATTTTACCCTCATGCAATAGCTCACAGCCAAAAGCATCAAATATCTCATTTGCTACAAAAAATACTTCATCAGCTTTTAAATCCTCTAATGATTCATAAAGTTCAAGTTTAAGAACATCTCCAAATGAATCAATAAAATATTTTTTTTGTACATCTCTAACTGTCTCAAATCTCTCAATAATAGCGAACCTTAGAGTCTCTAAAAGTTCTGGACGAAGGGTATAAATGAATTGTACAATATCAGCAAGCAAATAACCTTGATGCGCTCCAACCTCACAAATAACACTATTTTTACTCAAATAACCCTCATCAATAACACTAATTATATGCTTAGCAATCGACCCACCAAAAAATGGTGTTGCACTTACTGCGGTATAAAAATCACCCTTTTGTCCAATTTGACGAAATTTTGAGTAATACCCATCACTACCATAAAGCCAACTATTCATATATTCACTAAAGTTCACGTTCACTCTTTTCATATAAATCTAAAAGCAAAAGCTGTTTGTCTATAGATAATATCTTTAAATTAAACTTTTGAATCTCAAATGAGTTTTCTAATGTTTGAACATCATAAATACTTTTTTGACCAGCTTTAAATAATTCTTTAGTATCAGATAATAATTTTTCATATAAATCTTTATCTTCATATGTTAACTTTAACTTTTTATCAACTACTTTAATATTATTTAATATCTTAGCATATCGCTTTTCAAGAGTATTTTTTAAATCTATTTGAGAGTTTTTTGCCCTTAAATAATCTAATTTTGAACTTTCAATATCTCTTAAAATATTTATATCTAAAAATTTCCAACTAGCGCTAAGTCCATATTGATAATATGTATCTGCTGAACTAAAGTTAATCCCATTTCCAAAAGCAAAATTTTCATTTTTAAAATCATTATAACTAGCATTTACTCTAATGGTTGGTAAATATTTAGAAATTATCACGTTTTTATACTGATTACTTTGCAAAATATTTACTTCAGCTTTTTTCATCTCTATACTCTCATCAAAATACTCTTTTTTAGTAAAACCTTTTAAAACTGGAAGTTTAGCATTTTCCAATGGAAGGTCACTTATAGCCTCAAATGATTCAATTAAATTATTTTTAGAAGATTCTATATCTAACAAAGAGAGCGCTGATGAGTTTTTAACAATAACTGCGTTATCTAAGAAACCACTATCTAGTAATCCACTATCATATTGTTCACGTTTTCGTAATAAATCTATTCGTGCATTTTTAAGAACTAGTTTTTGACGATTTTTTTGAAACTCTGCACGTCTAATTTGAAACAATAAACTAACCGCTTGTTTAATTAATGCTCTTCTTTGCTCTTTTACACTCAAATTGTCAAATTTTTCTTTAGAATTTGCATATTTAATTAAAAATATTATTCCACCACTTTTAAATATTGGTTGATTAATAGAAATTTTATAAAGAGTGTTTTTTTGATTAGAGCCATATTGATTATTAAAAATTTTACTAGCGCTTAGCTCTATAGGTTCTATCCAAGAACTTCCAAGTTTCAAATTTTCAACATCATTTTTATTTTTTAATAAATCAAAATTTTGCTCTTTTATAGGTGATAAATACTCCTGTTTTGCAAAAACTACATTAATAGATAAAATGAATAATAGACTAAAGCGAAGATAACGCACTATCTAACCTTCTAAACCCTTCATCTATTTCACTCTCTTTAATTGTTAAAGGAGGTAAAAACCTCAAAGTATTCCTTCCTGCTTTTAAAACTAATACCCTATTTTTATGAGCACTATCAATTATTTTAACCAACATACCATCATCTTTGATTCTAAGTCCTTTCATAAGACCAAAACCGACTATATCTTTAAAAAGATGTTGATGTTTTAAATAAATTCGCTCAAGTGCATTTGCAAAATAGATGGCAGTTAATTCCAATTCTCCACTTTTTTTCTCTTTTTTTAAAATATTTAAAACAGTGAGTGCAGCACGACTTGATAAAAAATTCCCACCAAATGTACTACCATGATCTCCAGTATGTAAAATATCTTTATGCTTTGTCATGACAACACCAATAGGAACACCACCACCTAAACCTTTTGCAAGTGTAATAATGTCCGGCTCAATATCATAATAATTAGACGCTAACATCTGTCCAGTTCTATAAATACCTGTTTGTACTTCATCTACAATTAACAATACATCTTTTTCTTTTAGCATAATTGCTAATGCTTGAACTTTCTCTTTATCAAGAGATTCAACGCCACCCTCTCCTTGTACAAGTTCAATCATGACTGCAATTGTATGATTATCAATAATATCTTCAATATCATCAATGCTTTTAGCGTAAGAAAAACCATCAGGAAAAGGTCCAAAATAGTTGTGCATAGCTTCTTGACCTGTTGCTTTTAATGCACTAATGGTTCGCCCATGAAAAGATTTATCTAAAGTTATAATTTTATAACGTTTAATCTCCTCTGCAATTTCACCATATTTTCGAGCAATTTTAATAGCTCCCTCATTAGCCTCTGCCCCACTATTCGCAAAAAAGCATTTCATGTCAAAACCACTTTGCTCAACAATAGCTCTAGCAGCTTCAGCCTGCGGACGAATTGCATATAGATTAGATGTATGAATTAGCTCACCTGCTTGCTTATGTAAAGCTTCTGATAATTCTTTATTTCCATGTCCAACACTCACAACACCAATACCAGATGTAAAATCAATATAATCTTTTTTTTCTGTGTCATATAGAGTTGCATTTTTACCATAAACAAACTCTGTATAATTACGTGCATAAGTAGAAAGAATGTAGTCATTATCAAGTTTTTTTAAATTACTCATATACACTCCTAAAATTTAATGATGAGATTATACAATAAATACAAAGTCTAAATAGCATCCAAAAAAATAGCAACTTTCAGCTAAAGACTTTTATGGTATTTATTATAAAAATGTTCCCTCAAACCTAAAATCAGACTTTGGTAATATAGAAACACCATTTTCAGCATATAACTCATATATATGACCCACTGTATCGAAGTGTAATCCTGTTTTAAATATGTTTAAATTATATTTATATTTAGTATCTATTATATTAACAATATGAATATCTTTTAAAAAATTTTCATTCTTAATCCAATTTTGGATTGAACTAATAATATTTTCAACATCATTAAGTAACAAATCATTAGAATAAGTAAAATAAGATATGTCTAATGTTCTTAATTCGCCATTTTCTTGCATCTTTGGTCTATCAAGTAGCTTAAGTGAATCAGTAGCTAATTTTTTAACACCTTTTAAACCTTGAATCTTTAAACCTCTAGCTCTATTTTTAAAAATTGGACTAGCAATAGCACATAATTTATCATTATCGTAAATGCCAATATAATCACTTTTTCTATCTATATATTCTATTTTTTTTAAAGAGTATATTTCTGCTTCTGCTAAAAGTGATGAATTAGTATGAGAATGATAAAAATCACAAAAATCTTTTTTTGATATCTCTTTGACCCTATATCTATTTTTGGTAAAAATACCATTATTTATAAAACTGTGAATATAATATTTACCTAAAAATTTATGTAATACTCCCCTTTTACCCTGTGTAAACGCATTTAGAGCATGATTATTAAGTTCTAAAATTGCAGTATAAGCACTCACGCAATAATCATCTGGACCTAAATTATTTAAATTTTCAATGATTAATTGAAAACCTTTTCTCCATTGGAATCTAGTTATTCTATTTGCATGAGCTGATATTCTCATATCGCAAAAGTATGCAATAGGTTTAATTTCACCATTAATATTCCTATGATGTCTAAGGATAGTACCAATACCACTAATTTTTTTATCTTTATTAATAAATTTTATACACCAATATTTTTCCGATGTACTTTTATAAAATGCAAAAAAATCATTTCCCCTAGTAAAAGATATTGATTCATTTTTTAATTGCATACTCTCATTTTTGTAAAAGTTCAATAAATCATCATTATCCTCTTCTGTAGCCACATGAATATATTCAAAAGGCTCTAAAATTTTTTCAATAGATGTTTGCAAAATAAACTCTAATTTTGATATCAATATACAGATATAACATTAAGCATGATTTTTGTGATGTAAATGTTTTTTTATAATTTTTCTATATCTATATGATGTTTTTATAATCCAAGCAAGATGACAAGATTTAACTGAACCAATTTCAATCACTTCATCATCTGGTTTAGTCATACCAGGGAGAACTTTAGTAACACCTTGAAAGATTCTTTGTGGTTTTGCCGCTGAATAAAGCTTTGCTAATTGTGGCTTTGAACTAGAGTATGCGTATATAAAATTAGGTCTATCTATTTTAGAAATTTCATCACATAATTTAGACCAAAACTTTATGTTGTTCATTTTAGAACGTTCACTAGCAGACAACCATAAACCAGTAATTTCAAAAACACTGTTTTTATAATCAGGAAATTTTGTTTTTAATATTTGCATTGCATCAGAGGACAAGCTTGATATTACCCTTGAATCTTTATATCCAGCAAAAACAAATCCGCCATACATCTTTCCATATTTATCAATTGCAGCAACTGTTTGAGAGTTTTTTAAGAAACTAATAGGAAAACGTACACCTATGTTTTCATAAGCTAAGTTTTGAAATTTTTCTAAATCTTCAAGCTTATTTAACCATTGAAAATTTGACTTTGCACTCTTTTTTAAAATGATTTCTGTATCATCATAATTATTTATGTTTAACTCATATTGTGACATTAAAATTTCCTAACAGAATTGTAATTTTTTATAAAAATAACTATTTTTATAAAAATATAATACTTATTTTGAAATTCTACTATAAGAAAAATTAAACTAGACTTACTATTTATTCATCAATATAAATTATAATATGATTTGTGTATTTTAAAGTGTAAAAAATATTTTAACTTCTTGATACATGGCATTTGTACCACTATCATCGGTTCTATTTGGAGTTAGATAATTTAAGTTAGGTGTACCTGAATAGATTAAGATTGTATCATCTCTTAAACCATAGTGAATCTCAGCTTCAAACTCTGCTTCACCATATTTACTTTTTAATCTAATACTCTGTCCTATTACAACACCGGAATTTGGTGGGAAATATGCTTTTGTTTCACGCTTAAATTGAGAGTTTAAACTTTTTGAACTTTTTGCTGTCACAAGAAAGTAGCCATCATCTTCTAATGGATTATCATCAGCCTCATCAATTAATAAAAATTTTCCATCATCTGTTGCAAATTCATTAGCATATGTTATATCATTTCGTCCATTTATTAAAGAATCTTTACTTTGATTTTCATAGTATTTAATATAAAATTCTTCACTCTTTAGACTATCTTGTTTAAACTCTTCTGTCAAATAACTAGCTAAAGCATATTCACTAATGCCAATATTAGATTCCTCAACCTTTGGCATCTTAAGCATATAGTTATGTCCATATGAAGTTCTAATATCATCTTTTTCTAAAAATATTTTAGCTGGAATTATTAAATTTGCTTTAGAAGAAGTTTCATTTTCGTATATGCCAAAATATATAATATTTTTAACTTTAGATAGTTTTTCATTGACAATCTTTGAGGATGGCATCTGCGAAAGTGGGTTTGAACCTTGAATAAAAACAGTATCATACTTCTCAAAATTTGCCGTTGCAGCTTTCTCTTTTTTAAATTTTACGACTTTAAATGGACTACTTAACCCCTCTTGGCTACTTCCTAAATAACTAACACCACAACCATCTTTCCCAAATAAACCTAAAGTTGCTGCAAAGCTATCAATTGCTCTAAGCACAGTTGAACCAATACTATATTTTTGAACACCAACACCAACCAAAATAGCAACTTTTTTGCCTTTAATTAAATGTAATAAATCACCTATATCATCTAATGAAGCATCTATCTGTTTCATAGTAGCTTTAATACGAATAGAGTAGACAAATTCTTTAAACTCTTCAGCATCATTGCATCTGCTATTCAAAAAGTCAAAATCGGCCATATCTTCAATAAAAGCAAAACGAGATAGAAGAAGTGCTAGGTACATATCACCCCTAGGGCGTACCTGAATGTATAAGTCTGCACTTTTAGCAAAATCTGTTTTTATAGGGTCTATAACAACTACTTTTTTACCTTTAATAAATGGTAAAATATGTGAGTTAGTACTCTTTGGATTACGTCCCCAAAAAATTACTACATCGCTTTTACTAATTTGATTTTCGCTCATAGCATAATTGATGCCACGCCCCTCTATAATACCATCTTCACCAGCTGCATCACACAGTGAACCCTCAGTAAGTGCCGCGCCAAATTGTGAAAAAAATTGATCAGTAACCTCTTGCATTTTACCAAAATTACCATGACCTCTGTAATGAAGCGTATTGGTGCTATTTTTTAAAGTTTCGCCTAGATGCGCTAATGCTTCATCCATACTAATCTCTTTGCCATTTAATCTAGGCTTTTCTATACGTTCATATTTTTTGTAATGGTTTAAAAATGGGCATAAAAAACCAGCTGTAAATGGATGTTTTTTATCGCCTTTTAGTTTTCCATCATCAGTAACTTCAACCGAACAACCATCGTAACAATCTAATGGACAAGCAGTTTTACTCATTTTTAAACTCAACCTTTACAAGCTCAGAAAAAATCTTAGGTGCATCTATTATAATTTCAGTTTTATATGAAGAGATACGTTGTGAATCTGATATAAAATAAACTTTATCTACTTTGTAATTTGTTTTTTTACCATCTAAATAGATAACTTTTTTATTAACACTTTTTGATTCTTCAGAGTGTAGAAATAAAACTAATCTTGCATGACTTACATCCGCAATTTCAAGTAATGGAGTTCCAGGTACAACATTTTGCCCACTTTTCACAAGTAGCTTATACACTACAAAATCTGGATATACAACCTTTTTATCTTTAATACTTTTTTTCAGTACATGGTAACGATATTTCAAATCTTCTAATTGAGACTTGAGTGACTCAATACTCTGTAATGATTGATATAGAGTATTTTGAGTAGAACTTAAATCATAGAACTCTCTATCTTTATCTAATAACGATTTTGTTTTTAGTTTTAATATCTTTTCGTAATTTGTTTTTTTCTTATCTGCAATTTTTTGAAGATTAGTAGCCGTTGCTTGATTTAGTTCAACCATTTTTTCTACTATTTTTATTTTCTTAGAGACTGAACTTAACTCTTTAACATCTAGTTCATCGTCAATCAAAATTATCTCTTTATTAGTAGCACGCCTACCCTCAATATTCTCATCTGCAAATAAAACTTTACCAGCAACACTCGATTGAATTGTATAGCGTTCAACTGGTTCTGCTTTAGCGTAGTACTCTGTTGCAGATAGTGAAGCAACTAAAATTAAACTTAAAAATAGTATACGAAACATGTTATTTATTTGGTAATTTTGAGCGGTGATAACCACGAAATATGAAAATTAAAAAAAGTATAAAACCACCAATCATTATTATATCAAATACTGAATTCATTATAACTCCTTGAAATCATTATAGTTTTTAGAAATAGCATCATAGAGTAGTATTCCTGCACTTATAGCAAGATTAAGACTTCTACCTTGTTTACCCATTGGAATAGTAATCTGTTTAAACTGTTTCATAATATGCTCAGAAATACCTTTAGTTTCACTTCCAAAAAGAATGTAATCACCACTTTGAAAAGTAGAATCAAAATATAATCTATCAGTTTTAGTAGTTGCTATAAAAAATCTTTCACTATTTTTTCCATGACTGTCCATAAACTCTTCAAAGTTTTCATAAACATGCAAATCTAATTTATGCCAATAATCAAGCCCCGCACGGCGTACTGCTTTATCTGAAATATCAAAGCCAAGAGGTTTAATTAAATGTAGTGTTGTATCTGTATTTACACATAACCTACCTATTGCACCTGTATTGTTTGGAATCTCTGGTTCTATTAAAACTATGTTAAACATTATAGTAATACGGTCTTATTACCATAAACAAACACTTTATCCTCAAGAGCTAGTTTTAGTGCATTTGAAAGAACAACCTTTTCAACATCACGCCCAGCATCACGCATATCTTGCCAACCAAAACTATGATCTACATGTGTAATGTCCTGAGCGATAATAGGACCCTCATCTAAATTGTTATTAACAAAATGAGCAGTTGCACCTATAATTTTTACACCTCGTTCATAGGCTTGTTTGTAAGGGTTTGCACCTATGAAAGCTGGTAAAAATGAGTGATGAATATTGATAATTTTATTTTCATAATTTTGTACAAATGCTGGGGAAAGTATACGCATATACTTTGCTAATACTAAATAATCAAACTCTTTTGTTTTAAGTAAATCCATAATTTTTGCATCATGCTCAGCGCGACTCAAACCATCATGTGAAACTGTATGGTAAGTGATTCCAAATCTTTCAACTAAATTTTGAAGATAGTCATAGTTTCCAATGACAGCTACAATGTCAGCATTAAGTGAACCATCTTCATGGCGCATTAAAATATCGCCAATACAGTGAGTCTCTTTTGTAACCATTAAAACAATTTTTTTTCTTTTTTGAGTAACAATTTTTAGACAAGCATCAGCAGGTAAAATTTCAAGTAACTCTTTTTTAATATTTTCAATATCAACATCACCATCTACCTCACTGCGCATAAAAAACTTATTATTCTCTTTATCAACAAATTCACTATTTTGTTCAATATTTAAATTATGTGTATAAAAAATATGTGAGACTTTATAGACTAGCCCCTTCTCATCTGAACTATCTATTAAAATTTTAAAACGCATTACTGATTCTCTTTGATCTGATCACTTCTATCATCTATTGAAGCTAATGTATACTCTAAAAAGTTTAGAATTAAATCAACTTTTGCTTCAATTTTTACATTATTTGGAGATTGAAAACCTTCAAAAAGAACTAATATTCTCTCTCTTAAATTTTGTAAAAATCTTAATTCTTGCGGATCTGATATATACCTTATTTTTGGTTCTTGAATAATTACTTTAGGTATTGGTGCTACTTCTATAGGCTCTGGTGTTTGAATAGGTGATTCTACAACTCTTTGTGGCGCAACTTCTTGGGTATCTTCTTTTTCACTGTTAGATAGAACTTGATCTAGAGGTTGAAGTGGTGCTTTACTTGATTCAGTCTGTTTTTGAAGACTTTCACGTTGTGCTATTTGCTCGCGTTCTTGTTGAGCATTTTCTAATTCAGCTAATGCTGAGAGAACTACATCTTTTAATTCCATAACTTCAGCAACCACCTTTCAAATTCTAAAAATTCAACTTTTACATCCATTTCAACAAAAAAATCTTTCATTTCAGTATTAAGACCGTTAAATTTTTTGCGCATACCAAGAAGTCTACGTATAGCTATTTTTGCTTCACTATTTTCAGGATTTTTTTTTATAATCCCTTTGTAAATCTCCAGTGCCTCATCTTTGAGACCTTGAAGTTCATAAATATTTGCTAGAGTTAAAGTCTGCATCTAGTTGAAGCATAATCTGCTATAATCGAACCCATTTCACTTGTTGAGCAAATCTCTTTAGCATCAAACTGTGCTAAATCTTTTGTACGATAACCTTCTCTAAGTGCATCAGCAATTGCATCAGTCATACATTTTGCAGCTTTATGCTCACCAAGGCCATATGAAAGCATCATAGCAGCACTTGCGATTGTAGCTATTGGATTGGCTATACCTTGACCTGCGATATCAGGAGCTGAGCCATGAATTGGTTCATAAAGACCATGTTCACTTCCAACTGAAGCAGATGGAAGTAGTCCAATAGATCCAGTTAGCATACTAGCTTCATCACTTAAGATGTCACCAAAAATATTTCCAGTTAAAATTACATCAAACTGTTTTGGATCTCTAATTAACTGCATAGCTGCATTATCTACATACATATGTTCTAGTGTAACTTCTGGGTAATCTTTAGAAACATCTTTAACGACCTCTCTCCAAAGCTGAGAAACATCTAAAACATTAGCTTTATCTACCGAACATATACGTTTACCACGTTTCATTGCAATATCAAATGCCATTTTTGCAATTCTTCGTACCTCTTCAACTGTGTAAACCATAGTATTATAAGCTTTATCACCCTCACGTCCCTTTGGCTCACCAAAATAGATACCACCAATAAGTTCACGTACAACCATCAAGTCAACACCCTTAACAACTTCTGGTTTTAAGCTACTTGCATTAATGAGTTCATCGTAAACTTTTGCAGGACGCAGATTTGCAAATACACCAAGCTCTTTACGAAATCTCAGTAATCCACTCTCAGGACGCATTTCACGTGGTAAACTATCCCACTTTTCTCCACCTATTGCACCAAAAAGTATTGAATCAGCAGATTTTGCTCCTGCTATTGTCTCTTCTGGTAAAGGATTACCGGTAACATCATAAGCTATACCACCCATTAAATAATCTTCATAATTTAATGAAAAACCTTGTGCAACACTAACTGCGTCAAGAACTTTTATTGCCTCATCAACAATTTCAGGTCCTATTCCATCTCCGCGTATAATCGCAATTTTATATCTATTCACTAATGTTAGCCTTTGCATAATTAATCAATCCACCACTATCAATAAGCTCTTGCATAAAGCTAGGAATAGGTGTGAAATTATAATTTTTATTATCTTTTGTAATTGTCCCATTTTGTGGAACGATAGTAATTATTGAACCCTCTTCAAGACTATCAGCTTCACTTAATTCAAAAATTGGAAGTCCCATGTTAAAGGCATTTCTATAAAAAATTCTAGCAAAACTTTTAGCAACAACTGCAGAAATTCCAGCAGCTTTCAAAGCTATAGGAGCATGTTCACGGCTACTTCCACATCCAAAGTTTTCACCAGCAACTAAAATATCACCCTTTTGCATTTTTGCATAAAACTTTGGATCAGCATCTTCCATAACATGTTTTGCAAGTTCTACAGGATCTGAAGTATTTAAATAACGCGCTGCGATGATTAAGTCTGTATCAATATTGTCACCAAATCGCCAAACTTTACCTTCGATACTCTTCATTTAAAACCTTTATTAGTCTAATTTTTCGCAATTCTAGCTAAATATTGGTTTAAAAGAAATAAAAAGGTTTATATCACTTTTATGTAATGATTATTTGATATACTCCTAATTAATAAAATATATTAAGGTAAAATAAATGCCAAAGCTTAGCATTAAAGTAAAAACTGTTCTATTAGTATTGATATCATTATTATTGTTATCAATATCTATTATGTTTGTTGCATCAAATAAGAGTCAAAAGGCTCTTTTGGATAAGAGTTATAGTACATTAACATCTGCAAGAGAGATAAAAAAAGAGCAAATTAAAAACTTTTTTTCTGAGTGTATTGATGACATTTTAGTTCTTTCTAAAAGTAAAGATTTATATAATCTAGTAGATAGTTTAAGTAATCTTGATTCTTTAATACACGTTGATTCAAAAAAATCTTTCCCAGTAGACAATCCTTTAGTTAAAGAGAAGACTGAGCCATTTGAACCATTTTTTAAAGAGTATGTAAAACGGTATGGTTATTATGATGTTTTTATAATTGATCCAACTGATGGACATGTAATTTACACACAAGCCAAAGAGTCAGATTATGGAACAAACTTAAATACTGGTAGCTTAAAGAATAGTGGATTAGGTGAAGTTTTTAAAAAGACACTAGCAAACAATAGACCAACATTTGTAGATATGAAGCCATATGCTCCATCTAAAGGTCAGCCTGCAATGTTTTTAGGGACTAAAGTAATTAAAGATGGTAAAACTATTGCCGTTTTAGTTTTTCAAATTAGTGATGAATCAATTAATAAAATTATGAAGTTTCGTCAAGGTTATGGAGAGAGTCAAGAAGATTATTTAGTTGGCCAAGACAAACTAATGAGAAGTGATAGTTTCCTAGACCAAACCAACCACACTCTTATGGCTTCATTTGCAAATCCATCAAAAGGTTCAGTTAATACAGAAGCATCAATAAGTGCACTATCTGGTAAAACTGATACAAAAATTATAATTGACTACAATGGTAATCCAGTTCTTTCGGCATTTTCTAGTATCAAAATTGAAGAAAATATCACATGGGCAATACTTTCAGAAATTGATAAGGCAGAAGTTATGATTGCCCCCACTAGCTTAAGAAATGATATTATAATTATCTCTATTATTATTTTACTAATTATGATAACACTTAGTATTTTTATTTTGAATATTACTTTAGTAAAACCACTAAAGAAACTAGAAGATACTGCACATGACTTAGCAAGTGGTGAGGGTGATTTAACACAACGTATTAATGTCCCTAAGGGCGATGAAATATATGCTGTTGCACTTCACATAAATAATTTTATTGAAAAGGTTCAAAAAACTATTATCGAATCAAAAGCTACTTCACATGAAAATACTTCCATAGCAACTGAACTTTCACAAACGTCACTCGCAATTGGTAAAAAAGCTGAGTACCAAGCTAATATTATAAATGATGCAACAGGAATTGGTACTAATCTACAAGATACACTAAAATCATCGGTTAATGAGGCTGAAAATACAAAAAAAGATATAGAAACTACAGGAGAGAGTCTAAATATTGCAAAGAAAAAAGTAATAGAACTCTCAAATGAGGTATCTGCTCGTTCAGAAATTGAAACTGAAATGGCAGGAAAACTTTCACAACTTAGCACAGATGCGTCACAAGTAAAAGATGTTCTAACTGTTATCTCAGATATAGCAGAGCAGACAAACCTTTTAGCTCTAAATGCTGCTATAGAAGCAGCACGCGCTGGCGAGCATGGTAGAGGCTTCGCTGTTGTAGCTGATGAAGTTAGAAAATTAGCTGAACGTACTCAAAAGAGTCTTGCTGAAATTAATGCGACAATTAATGTAATTGTTCAATCTATCATCGATACTAGCGAGCAAATTGGTGCTAATGCTAAAAAAGTACAAGAGTTGTCAGATCAAGCAAATGAAGTTGAAGATGACATTAGTAGTAGTGTTGAGACAATGGAGACAACAATTATTAAAACCGCTGCTATTGTTGAAGAGTACATTACAAACTCAAATACTATAAATAATATGATTGGCAAAATGGAAGAGGTAAATGAACTCTCAACTGCGAACGCAAGAAGCGTTGAAGAGATAGCCGCGGCATCAGAACACCTAGCAATTCTTACAGAACGCCTAGACAATCAATTAGGTCTTTATAAAGCCTAATAGTTATTACTCATTTCGAAGAACCTGCAACAAATCAACCTTAGAAGCTTTGTATGCAGGGTAAAACGAAGCAACTATACTAATTATAAATGCACCAATGACTATCATAATAAAATCGCTCATAAGAAGATCTAATGGAAGCTTTGAACTTCCATAAACATCAGCAGGAAGAGATATAATATCGAAAGTCTCTAATATAAAAATTCCACCAAATCCAAGTGCTACACCAACTACAATAGCTCCAACACTAATTAGCATACCAAGAAATAGAAATATCCTAGAAATCTCTTTTGTAGTAGCACCAAGTGATAAAAGCAGTGCAATGTCACTTCGTCTATTCATTACAGTCATTAAAAGAGAACTTACAATGTTTACTGAGGCAATTAATATTATTAACATTAAAACAATAAAAAGCGCATGTTTTTCAAGCTCCATTGCAGAAAAAAAGTTACCATTTTGCTCCCACCATCCAACAACCCTAAAGTGAGGGCCAATCGCTGTTTTAAGCTGCTCAATATCACTCATTGCATTTGGAGTTTGAATATGAATACCATCATAAATGTCTCTATTAAGTCGTAAAATTTTTTGTACAGATTCTAGTGTTGTATAGTGGTAGGCCTTATCATAAGCTTGAAGTCCGGAGCTAAATACACCTTTAACTTTAAAACGCTTCATTTTAGGAGTCAAAGCCATACCATTAGCTTCTTCTTTTGTGAATATATATGTTAGCTTATCAGATGAATCAAGCATTTCAAAAAGACGTTTGCCAACTATTACATCATAACGATTTAATTTTTTATCTTCTAATGCAATTTTAATGACATCATTAACTTTAGATTCCTTATCAAAATCTACACCAAAAAGAAGACCACCTTGCATACTACTCCCTGCTTTGACAACTATCTGAGCATTAACATATGGACTAAATTGCCAAGTAGGAAATTTTTTTTCAAGGGAGTATAACAAATCTTTATTTACATTATTTTCATATTTTGGCATGATAGTAATAGGATAGTTCATCGTAAAAAGTTTTTTTTCAAACTCTTGTTGAGTACCTTGCATAATTGCCATTGCAATCATCAAAACCGCTACACCAAGTGCAATGCCAATAAAAGCTAAAAGTGCAGATAAAAATATAAAAGGTTGCTCTTTATCAAAACGTAAATAACGTTTTGTAAGATATGCGACTATAGATTTAGGTATACTTAAACTCATCTATTGAGCCAAAACACCTTTTTTAGGACCACTTACTCCACAACAATGTTTATATTTTTTACCACTACCACATGGACAAGGTTCATTACGTGATGGTTTTTTAATAGCACTTATTGGCTCAATATCTTGATGAGAAAAATTCATTGCAGATTGTGTTCGTTCACGTTCACGTCTTACTTGCTCTTCATAAGCTTTTTGTTGATCTTCAACTGACTCATCTCTAAATTGAATAAGATGAAGAGTTTTAATCGTTTCATGTTTAATAGATTCTACAAGTTCTTGAAAAAGATTAAAGCTCTCTTTCTTATACTCAGTAAGTGGATCTTTTTGATTGTACCCACGAAGTCCAATACCAGTCTTTAAAGTATCCATTTGATAAAGATGGTCTTGCCAAGCTTTATCTAAAGTTTTAAGGTAAAACTCACGCTCAATCTGACCCTTTAACGAACTATCTACTTCTGAAAATTTTTGTTCATACTTTTGAATCATGGTATCTTCTAATAGTGTCTCCAGTGCATTATAATCTTTACCACTCATTAATTCAACTGAAACTTCAACTAAAGTCTCTTCAAGTAGCTTTTTACTTAAACCCTCTAAATTATACTCATCTTCTAAACCACCATCAAATATACCATGATTACTCAATAATCCAGCAATATATTCACTTCTAATAGATTTAATCTTTGCATCTATATCATAATCATCGCTCAATAAATCATTTCTAAATTTAAAAATAATTTTTCTTTGCTCGTTTGCAACATCATCATACTCAACAATATGTTTACGACCTTCAAAATGTAAGTTTTCCACTTTCTTTTGGGCCTTCTCAACAGCACGGGTAACCATTTTTGATTCAATATGTTCACCCTCTTCTATTCCAAGACGTTCCATAATTACTTTAATTTTATCACTTCCAAAAATACGAAGCAAACTATCTTCAAGGCTTAAATAAAATTGTGAAGTTCCAATATCACCCTGACGTCCAGAACGACCACGAAGCTGATTATCTATACGTCTATTTTCGTGTCTTTCAGTTCCAATAATATAAAGACCACCAAGAGCTTTAACATCGTCTGTAAGTTGAATATCAACTCCACGTCCAGCCATGTTTGTAGCAACTGTTACAGCTCCTTTAACACCAGCCTTTTTAACAATCTCACCTTCTTGCTCATGATGTTTTGCATTAAGCACTGTATGAACAACCCTGTTCTTCTTTAATAACTCATGTAGCTTTTCACTTTTTTCAATTGAAGCAGTTCCAACTAAAACTGGTTGACCAGTTTTACTAAGTTCTTTAATTTTTCCAACAACTGCTTCAAACTTCTCACGTTCAGATTTATAAATAAGGTCATTTAAATCTTTACGAATAACTGGAACATTTGTAGGAATTGAGATAACATCAAGACCATAGATTTCAAAAAATTCTGTAGCTTCTGTTTGAGCAGTTCCTGTCATTCCAGCAAGCTTATCATACATTCTAAAATAGTTTTGAAACGTAATGTCAGCTAAAGTTTGCGACTCTTCTTTAATATTTACATTCTCTTTAGCTTCAAGCGCTTGATGCAGACCATCAGAAAAACGACGACCTTCACTAATACGACCTGTAAACTCATCGACAATCATAACTTCACCATTATTTACAACATAATCAACATCTTTTTCAAAAAGATAATTAGATTTTAAAGCTTGATCTAAATGGTGAGCTAATCTAGCATTTTCTAAACTATACAAGTTATCTATTTTATAAAGTTTTTCAGCTTCCGTAATTCCAGCCTCTGTGACTAAAATTGTACGATTTTTCTCATCAACTGTAAAATGTTCCTCTTTTTTTAACCTCTTTGCAACTTGATCAGAATCTATATAATGTTCTAATTTTCTATCAACAGGACCAGAAATTATTAATGGCGTACGAGCCTCATCGATTAAAATAGAATCAACTTCATCAACAATTACAAAAGGGTGTGAACGCTGAGCCATCTCACTAAGTGAATATTTCATATTATCACGTAGATAATCGAATCCATACTCATTATTTGTTCCATATGTAACATCAGCAGCATATTGTTCTTGTTTTTTTATATCGTCAAAAACATTTTCCTCTAAAAAGCCAACTTTATAACCTAAAAAATTATAGAGTGGAGCTAACTCCTGCGCATCACGCCTTGCTAGGTATTCATTAACTGTTACAATATGAACACCCTTTCCAAGCATTGCATTTAATACAACAGGAAGAGTTGCTACCAAAGTTTTACCCTCACCGGTTTTCATTTCAGCTATTTTACCCTCATGAAGAACCATACCACCGATTAATTGAACATCAAAATGACGCATACCAAGAGTACGCTTACTAGCTTCTCTAGTCATTGCAAAAGAGTCTTCTAAGACCTGTTCCATTCTTTTTATACCAGTAGCTACTTCTTCTTTTACTTTTGCAAATGCTGCTTTAAGGTCATCATCGCTTAAAACCTCATATCTCCTCTCTAAAGAGTTTATGGCTTGAACACGTCTTTCATAACGCTTAAGTTCTCTGTCATTTCGTGTTCCAAACATCTTGCCAAACATTGTAGCTACCATTTATTGCCTTACTAATAAAAAATCTAAAAATCGCGCTATTTTATCATACATTGACTATTATTGTGATTAATCCAATAGGCTAGTATATTATCAAGTAATACCAATCCCCATTAAAGAAGTACTTAAGAAAATATATAAAAAATTATGTATCATAAATTTGATTGAGTAATTGAGTATTAGAATAGAAGTAGTAAATAATATAAAACGCTAAAGAAGTGAGGCTTACGCCTCTATTGCTTCTTTTGCGTATTTTTCACCAAGTTCATATGCAATTTTATTTACATCATGAACTTTTGCAGGTACTTTTGAAAGCATAGTCTCAATTAAAACATCTTTATCAATAGCTTTCATCATTGTATTAGCAATTGCCAAAGCTACAACAGATTGAGTAATTACATTACCAACCTCTTCTTTTGCTATTGTAATAATTGGTATCTCATAAATATTCCATTTTTTTCTATCTTCATCAGTTGGCTTAACAAGGTTTGGATCTATAACAATTGTTCCACCCTCTTGAACACCATCTTTAAATGAGTTATAACTAACTTGTGCGACTGAAAGCATAAAAGAAATCTCACCATCATTTGCATATGGATAATAAATCTCTTTATCATCTAACTGAATGTCCACAACAGTTGGTCCACCACGGACTTGCGATGTATAAGTTGCTGTTTTTAATCCATGCCCCCCTGTTTTAATTTTAGCTGCCGCAAAAATCTCTCCAGCAAGAAGAACACCCTGCCCCCCAACGCCTGTAAATCTCATTAAAGTTTTACTCATAGTGCCCCCTTATATTTTTTTAGCGAAGTCATCTTGAGTGATTTTTTTACGCTCACCTTGATGTACTTTTTGAATTTCTGCATACATATCACAATACTCATCAGCATCCGTATCTTCTTTTAAGACACCAGTTGGAAATAAGTTTAATTGCTCCTCAGGAGTTAAAGTATCATATTTTTTCTTAGGCATTGTAATACTGTCAATCCATTCTAAATTTTCCATTGCAGAAACCATTTTATTTTTACGACCAAGGTTAATATGACAGTTGGATAGAACCTCTGCCATAGAGAAACCTTTATGTTCCATAGCTTTTACAAGCATTTTTTCTAACTTTTTAGGATCTAACATAGTCTCACGAGCAACAAAAGATGCACCTGAAGCAATTGCTAAATCACAAGTATCAAAAGTAGGATCAATATTACCAGCTTTTTGAGATACCGTCCACATACCAGTTGGAGTAGTTGGACTTGTTTGAGAGTTTGTCAAACCATAAATAAAGTTATTAATAATAATTAACGTCATATCAATATTTCTTCTACAACCATGGATAGTATGGTTACCACCAATAGCAAGAGCGTCACCGTCTCCTGCTACACATATAACATGTTTATCAGGATTTGCAAGCTTTATACCAGTAGCATAAGCTACTGTACGTCCATGAGTAGTATGAACAGTATTGAAGTCAACATAAGAAGAGAATCTTCCAGAACATCCAATTCCTGAAACAACAACTACGTCATCTTGTTTCAATCCTAATTTTTCAACAGCTCTAACAAATGCTTTAAGGATAACACCATCACCACAACCCCAACACCATAGTGTTGGCATTTTTTCTAATCTTAAATATTTTTCATAATTAAATGCCATCTTATAGCTCCTTTACTTTATTTACAATCTCATATGGAGATATAGGTCTTCCGTTAACTTTAAATAGACCATCAATATCAAGACGCGCAGCTGCACGTTGAATTTCACTATGATACTGACCAATATTAAGTTCTACAACTAAAACTTTTTCTATTTTATCTGTGTATTCTTTAATCTTTTTAGCAGGAGATGGCCAGATAGTAATTGGTCTAAATAGACCAGCTTTAATACCAGCATCTCTTAAGTGACGAATTGATTCTTTAGCAGCAAGTGAAACAGAACCATAAGCTACAATCATAATTTCTGCATCATCCATCATAAACTCTTCATAAGATTCTACTTCATCTTCATGCATTGCAACTTTATCCTCTAAACGTTGAATAAGTTTACGACATGTCTCAATCTCCTCAGTTGGAAAACCATTTTTATCGTGATGAAGACCTGTAAAGTGGTATCTATAACCTTCAAACATTGGATTTAATACTGCAGGTTCAGTTGGACCACATTCATATGGAAAATACTCATCAGCTGGACCATCAAAACGTTTACGTGGAACAATTCCACTTGCAACATCTTCAGCTGTCGGAATATCAGCTTTACCATGCATATGACCAATCGTTTCGTCTAATAAAACAATAACTGGTTGCATATATCTATCTGCTAGGTTAAATGCTCTTACAGTTTCAGTATAACACTCAGCTAAACTTCCAGCTGCTAAAGTAATAGATTTATAATCACCATGAGATGGATTCTTAGCTTGAAGAACATCACCCTGAGATACACGAGTAGGAAGACCAGTTGATGGACCACCGCGCATAACATTTACGAGAACTAAAGGAACTTCTGCCATTTGAGCAAGACCTAGGTTTTCTGCTTTAAGCGATACCCCTGGACCTGAAGTTGCAGTTAATGCACGTTTTCCTGACATCGCAGCACCTATAGTTGCACAAATTCCTGCAATTTCATCTTCCATTTGAATAGTAACACCACCACGTGCTGGCATAAGATCAGACATTTCGTGCATTACTTCACTCGATGGTGTAATTGGATAACCAGCAAAAAACATACATCCTGCATCGGCTGCTGCCATTGCAGCTAATTGATTACCAGTAGATATAACTTCTCTTGTTGCCATTATCTAGCTCCTTGTTCTAATGAATAATAATTATTTGCTTTAATAGTTTCTTGACGAGCTTTTGCTTCATCTGTAAGTTTTGCAAAACTAAAACCTGCAGCCTTATACTCTTGTTTGTCTGCTACAAAAATAGCAAAATCAGGACATGAAAGTTCACACTCATTACATCCAATACATGATTCTGGATGTTCAATTGCAATCATAGCTCCAAGTGTTGAAGAGACTTCATATCTCATTGCTAATACACCAGATGGACATACTGAAACACAAATATCACATGCTTTACAATTATTTGTATTTACCCATACTGGCTGATTACCTGGGTTTTCCGTTCTAAAAGTTCCCATTTATTCTCCTTAAAAATTTAATTAATTATTGAGTTAATTTCCCAATACTACATGAAACAAAACTTCTTGTTTGAAGTCCCATTCCATCGGCAAACCCTATCTTTTCATCGTTAAGAGGATAGCCAAGCTTTCTTAAAACTTTTCTAAATTCTTCTTCTTTTTTATCATCTTCAATAACAGCTGTAACTTTTCTAGGCATAGATGATAAATCAATATTAACCTCTAAAAAACCAGCTTTATTTAAAGCCTTTTCAATTGTATTAGCACACCCACTACAACGGATATTGGCTACTTCAAAACTTTTTAACATTATTTTTTAGCCATAGCTTTAGTAACGGCCTGTCCAATTTCAGCTGGACTTACAACAACAGTAACACCAGCATCTTCTAAAGCTGTCATCTTTTCAGCTGCAGTTCCTGTTCCACCTGAGATAATCGCACCAGCATGACCCATACGTTTACCTTTTGGCGCAGTTTGCCCTGCAATAAAAGCAACAACTGGTTTAGTAATATTTTCTTTTATATAAGATGCCGCTTGAATTTCAAGATCACCACCAATTTCACCAATCATAACAATACACTCAGTCTCAATATCAGCTTCAAACATTGGTAATAATTGTTTGTATGAAAGACCAATAATAGGGTCACCTCCAATACCAACTGCTGTTGAAATTCCAAATCCCTCTTTAACTACTTGGTTTGCACCCTCATAAGTTAAAGTACCAGATTTTGAAATTAATCCTACATTACCTTTTTTGAAAATCATACCCGGCATAATCCCAATTTTACACTCTTCTGCTGTAATAATACCAGGACAATTTGGTCCAATCGTTTTCATAGAGTGTTTAATAGCATAAGCCTTAGCAGCTTGCATATCTCTAACAGGAGCACCTTCTGTAATGATTACAGCAAGCGTAATTCCAGCATCAGCTGCTTCCATAACAGCATCAGCAACAAAAGCTGGTGGAACAAAAATCATAGAAACAGTCGCACCTGTCGTATCAACAGCATCTTTTACAGTATTAAAAACTGGTTGACCTAAGTGAGTTTGACCACCCTTATTTGGTGTAACACCGCCAACAATTTTTGTACCATATGCTAAACATTGTTCAGCATGAAAAGAACCCTCTTTACCAGTAAAACCTTGAACGATAACTTTTGTATCTTTATTTACTAAAATTGACATATACTAGTTTCCTTTCGCGGCTTCAACAGCTTTTGCTGCACCGTCACCTAAGTCTTCACCAACAATTAGGTTTTTAATGTTTGCATTTTTTAGAATTTCTGCAGCCTCAGGAGCATTTGTTCCATCTAGTCTAACAATAACTGGTACATTAACATCTGTAATTTTTGTAGCTTCAATAATTCCATTTGCTATGCGATCACAACGCACAATTCCACCAAAAATATTTACAAAAATTGCTTTAACTCGTGGATTTTTAAGAATAATTTCAAAACCCTTTGCAACAGTTTGAGCACTAGCCGAACCGCCAACATCTAAAAAGTTTGCAGGAGTTCCTCCCATATAATTAATTGTATCCATAGTACCCATTGCAAGACCTGCACCATTCACCATACAACCAATTTCACCATCTAATGCAATGTATGAAAGACCATACTGTGCAGCTTCACGCTCATCTGCATCTTCTTCAGAAATATCTCTCATAGCTTCAATATCTTTATGACGTCCAAGGGCAGAATCATCAAATCCCATCTTACCATCAAGTGCCATAAAGTCACCATCTTCAGTTTTAATCAAAGGATTAATTTCAATCATCTCTGCATCATTTTCCATATACAAAGTATAAAGAGCAGATGCTAATTTAATAAATTTGCCTTGTTGAGCTTTGTCAGTTATCCCAAGACCAAATACTAATTCACGTCCGTGGAAACCTTGAAAACCAACAGCAGGATCAACTGTAACTGTAATTATTTTATCAGGCGAATTCTGAGCAACTGTCTCAATATCCATACCACCCTCAGTAGAAGCAATAATAACTGGCATCTCTTTAGCACGATCTAATACAACAGAAAGGTAAAGTTCATCAACAATGGCTGCACCCTCTTCAATATACACTTTTTGAACAAGTTTACCGTCAGGTCCAGTTTGATGCGTTACAAGTGTCATACCAAGAATTTCTTGAGCTAATGATTTCACCTCTTCAATTGATTTAGCAAGTTTAACACCACCACCAAGACCACGTCCACCTGCGTGGATTTGAGCTTTAACAACCCAAATTTTTCCACCAAGTTCATGTGCATTTGCTACTGCTTCATCTGGAGTATTAGCAACGCTACCTCGTGGTGTAGCCACACCATATTTTCTAAAAATTTGTTTCGCCTGATATTCATGTATATTCATTTTACCTCCTTAATTCACTGAATTTAAATACTAAACTTTTGGCGAAGTCATCTCTTCTGGTTTAACATATCTATCAAAATCTTCTTCACTCATAAGACCAAGTTTTGCAGCAGTAGCTTTTAATGTAGAGTTTTCTGCATGTGCTGTTTTTGCAATTTTCGCTGCATTTTCATATCCAATATATGGATTAAGTGCAGTCACCAGCATTAATGAGTTATGTAAATTATGATCTATTTTATCGATTTCTGGCTCAATTCCTACGACACAGTTATCATTAAAACTAATCATAGTATCGCCTAATAATTTAATAGATTGTAATAAATTATAAACAATAACTGGTTTAAAAACATTAAGTTCAAAGTTACCTTGACTAGCACCAATTCCTACTGCCACATCATTACCCATAACTTGGACAGCAACCATAGTCATAGCTTCTGCTTGCGTAGGATTTACTTTACCTGGCATAATAGAACTTCCAGGCTCATTTGCAGGAAGCGATAATTCACCTATCCCACAACGTGGACCTGAACCTAACCATCTAATATCATTTGCAATTTTCATTAAGTTTGCAGCAAGACCTTTAAGTGTACCACTTAATGTAACTTCTGCGTCATGCCCAGTTAACGCATGAAATTTATTTGGTTGAGATTTAAAACCATAATTTCTATTCATTTTTGCATTTAATACAGCAGATACTTTTTCTGAAAACTGAGGGTGTGAGTTAATTCCTGTTCCAACAGCTGTTCCACCAATTGCAAGCTCTTTTACATACTCTAATGCCATCTCAATTTGAGACTTTGAAGTATCAAGCATAGCAACATAACCACTAAACTCTTGACCTAGTGTTAATGGTGTAGCATCTTGAAGGTGTGTACGACCAATTTTTACAATTGATTCAAATTCATAACTTTTATTAGCTAATGTATCTCTTAGTACATCGATTGATGGCAACAAACTTTCTACAACTTCACTAACAAGCGCTATTCTCATACCAGTTGGAAAAGTATCGTTTGAGCTTTGACCTTTATTCACATCATCATTTGGATGAACAAGTTTTTTTGTAGTAAAATCAGCACCTAAAATTTCAGATGCACGATTAGCTACAACCTCGTTCATATTCATATTTGACTGAGTACCACTTCCTGTTTGCCATACAACCAAAGGAAAATTGTCATCAAGTTTTCCAGCTATTACTTCGTCACAAGCACCAATAATAGCACCTGTCTTCTCATCATCAAGACGACCAAGATCATTATTTACAATTGCACAAGCTTTTTTTAGTTGAGCAAATCCTTTTACAACCTCACTTGGCATCTTCTCCCAGCCAATTTTAAAGTTTTGAAGACTTCTTTGTGTTTGTGCTCCCCAATATTTATCAGCTGGTACTTCAATCTCACCCATAGTGTCATGTTCAATTCTAAATTCCATAATTATTTCCCCTCAAAAAATTTATTTTCATTTAGCGTATTAATCAATGTTTGAACAGAAGAGACAGATTTTGCAAACTGAACTTCCTCTTTTTCATTTAGTGTAACTTCAATAATTTTTTCAGCACCATTTGCACCAATCATAATAGGAACACCACTTACTACGTCAGAATAACCATACTCACCATCTAGCATAATTGCACATGGGTGAATCTGCTTTGTATCACGTAAAATTGCATCAACCATAATTGAAGTAGCTTTCCCCGGTGCATAGTAAGCTGAACCTGTTTTTAGATGTCCAACAATTTCAGCACCACCATGACGAGTTCTATCAACAATTTGCTCAATTTCATCATTAGTCAACACATCAGCTAAAGGAACACCTGCAACAGTTGAGTAACGAGGAAGTGGAACCATATCGTCACCATGACCACCCATAACTGAAGCACGAATTTGACCACCACCATAACCTAATCTTTCTTGGATAAATGAAGCCATTCTAGCACTATCTAAAATTCCAGCCATTCCAATAACTCTACGTCTATCAAAGCCACTCTCTTTTAAGGCAACATAAGTCATTGCATCAAGTGGATTAGAAACCATAATTACTATTGCATTTGGAGAATATTTTTTAATTCCTGTCATAACTTCACGAGTTACATTTGCATTTATCATCAATAAATCATCGCGGCTCATTCCAGGAAGCCTAGGGCTACCTGCAGTTACAACAACAACATCACAATCTGCCATTTCACTCATATCTTCTGCTACTTTTACAACCGTATGAGAACGCTCAGCAGCAGCAGCTTGCGACATATCTAAAGCTTTACCCTTGGCAATATCAATTTTATTATCACGTAGAATTATTTCGTGACATGAGCCTTTCATTGCTAAACTATATGCAACTGTTGAACCAACATACCCCGCTCCAACTATACCTACTCTTCCTTTTGCCATGATTATCCTTTAAATCAAAATTTTAAAATCAATCAGCTTTTTGTACTATGCGTAAATATTGCACAATAGAAAAAGCTGTTTGGTGCGCAAAAAAGCGCACCGAAGTATATAATATTTTTCTAAACAGCGTCTATGATAGCATTAAGCGTAGCACTTGGACGCATTACTTTTATAGTTTTATCTTTATCTAACTTATAGTAACCACCTAAATCTACAGGAGTACCTTGAACTAAGTTAAGCTCTTGAAGAATTTTATCTTCATTAGCTTCTAACTGTTTAGCAACAGGCACAAACTTAGCACTAAGTTCAGAATCAGTAGTTTGATTAGCTAAAGCTTCTGCCCAATACATAGCAAGGTAAAAATGACTTCCACGATTATCTAATTGCCCTACTTTGCGTTTTGGAGACTTATCATTATCTAGGAGTTTCTCAGTAGCAAGATCTAGAGTTTCAGCTAAAACTTTAGCCTTTTTATTACCACTTGAAATACTTAAGTGTTCTAGTGATGGGGATAGGGCTAAGAATTCACCTAATGAATCCCATCTTAGATGATTCTCTTTTATAAGCTGTTCGACATGCTTAGGAGCAGAACCACCAGCACCAGTTTCAAATAGACCACCACCATTCATTAATGGAACAATTGAAAGCATTTTAGCACTAGTTCCTAACTCTAAAATTGGATAAAGGTCAGTATTATAATCACGTAAAACATTACCAGTAACTGAAATTGTATTTTCCCCTGCTCTCATTCTTTCAACTGAAAGTTTAGCAGCATCATATACACCCATAATACGAATATCTAAACCACTTGTATCATGATCTTTCAAATAAAGGTCCACTTTCTTTTTAAGCTCTTGATGGTGAGCTCTATTTTCATCTAACCAAAATACTGTTGTCCAACCAGTAGCACGCGCGCGAGTTACTGCTAGTTTTACCCAATCTTGAATTGGAGCATCTTTAACCATAACCATACGCCAAATATCATCTTTTTCTACAGCATGCTCATGAATTATATTACCATTTGCATCAACTATACGAATAGTACCATCAGCTGGAGCTTCAAAAGTTGTAGGATGTGAACCATACTCTTCTGCTTTTTGAGCCATTAAACCAACATTTGGAACTGTACCCATAGTTGTAGGATCTAGCGCACCATTAGCAATACAGTTTTCAATTGTTGCTTGATAAAGTGGAGAGTATGAACTATCTGGAATAGTAAATTTAGTATCTTGACGATTGCCTTCTTTATTCCACATTTTTCCAGAATCACGAATTGCAGCTGGCATAGAAGCATCAATAATTACATCACTTGGAACATGTAAGTTTGTAATACCCTTATCTGAATCAACCATTGCAATATCTGGACGAGTTGCATATACAGCTTCAATATCTGCTTCAATTTCAGCTTTTTTATTAGCAGGAAGAGATTGAATTTTACTGTAAAGATCACCTAAACCATTGTTAAAATCAACTTTTAACTCTTTTATGGTGTCAGAATGTTTAGCAAATACATCTTTATAAAACACTTTTACAGCATGACCAAATATTTTTGGATCAGACACTTTCATCATAGTAGCTTTCATGTGTAAAGAAAATAGTACACCTTTAGCCTTTGCATCTTCAATCTGTTCTTCTAAGAATTTATTTAATGCTTTTACACTCATATAAGTTGCATCAACAATTTCACCTTTTTGTAAAGGAATATTATCTTTTAAAATTGTACAAGAGCCATCATTTCCTACAAATTCTATTTTAGCAATAGTAGCTTCACTCATAGTAGTAGATTTTTCATTGGCGAAAAAATCACCGCTTGTCATAGTAGACACATGAGATTTAGAATCCTTGCTCCATGCACCCATTGAGTGAGGAAACTTTTTAGCGTAATTTTTTACAGCACTTGCAGCACGACGATCAGAGTTACCCTCACGCAACACTGGGTTAACTGCACTTCCTAAAACTTTTCCAAAACGCTCTTTAATAGCAACTTCAGCTTCATTGCTAGGATTTTCAGGATATGAAGGAATATCATAACCTTTTTTCTGAAGCTCTTTAATAGTCTCAATTAACTGCGGAACTGACGCACTAATATTTGGTAACTTTACAATATTACCATCTGGTTGTTTAGCTAACTCACCAAGTTTGGCAAGCTCATCCTCAATTTTCTGATCATCTCTTAAATTATCAGGAAAATTTGCAATAACTCTACCAGAAAGTGAAATATCTCTAGTCTCAACGTCAACGCCCGCAACGCCAGTAAAAGCGTTAATGATAGGAAGTAATGAATAAGTAGCTAATGCTGGTGCCTCATCAATTTCCGTGTAAATAATCTTCTGTGATGCCATAGATTTTATCCTTGCAAATGTTATATTTTCGGTGCGTATTTTATCACCCTCAGTCTGTAATTATTATCAATCTTATAAGAAGAGTTTAAATTTATATCAATTTGTTTCAATTCTACTCAACTAATGACTATTTATATATCGCAAGTGTGAATTATAGTAACGACTGAAAGAATGTTTTCCATTTTTAGCCTTAACAAAGTAGAGATATTCCGTCTTTTTAGGATAAATCGCAGCTTTTATTGCATTAAAACTAACATTGCAAACTGGTATCGGCGGAATTCCAGCATATTTATAGGTATTAAATGTTGATTTATCACTCTTAATACGCTTTGCTGTCACTTTTAGATGAGAGTATCTACCATAATTTAGTGTTCCATCCATTTGTAAACGCATTCTTTTTTTAAGCCTATTATAGATAACTGAACTAATAATTGGCATTTCATCTTTTGAAGCTGCCTCTTTTTCTATAATGGAAGCAATTGTTACATATTGAAACCATCTAGTCTCTATGTATTCACCAAAAATCTTATATGAACGTTCCTGATGTAATTTAATAGAGCGTTGTAAAAGTAATCTAACTGCCTGTTCTTCATTAATCTCATAAGGTAATGAATATGTTTCTGGAATTAGGACACCCTCTTTAATAGGAGAATATTTTAAAAAAAGTTTATACAATTTTTTACTATCTAAATGAAGTTTTTTTGCAATTTGTTCAAAAAACATTATTGTAGTCTCACCAGGAATCAGCATAATATCAACCGTATGTGCCTTGGAGTGTGTAAGAGCATACAAAAAATCAGCTCTACTTAATTTTGTATATCCGATATTAATCCATCCATGTTGAGGAACCCCAAGCAAACGAAGCATATACTCATCTAAAATAGAAAATGTATGCCCAGTGTGATTAAGATATGTTATAATAGACTTTATTGATCCTTTAGGAATATAAATAACTTTTGATGATTGTATAGGCTGGACAAAATAAAATATGAGTGATAGTACAATAATTAGCACTATACGCAAATTCCACCGTACACTCTTCAATATATTTGTATTCATTTTAGTATCCATATCGTTTTTACTTCTTATATTAGACCATGGTATAAAACTTCCCTTAGTTAGTACAGAAGCATTTAAAGCTGAGAAAGTATACATCAAATGGGATAAAAAACTAACTATTAACATAAATAAACTTAATATTACAACTAAAACTACCACAAATTCTAAATTAGATAATCTAAACTCAATAAAAGAGATACTACAAGCAAGTACTCTCTTCTTCGATGAAATAAGTGTAGATAAACTATCTTATGGAAATAACAGTGTAACCTTTAGTTACAAAAATAGAAACCTCTCTCTTAAAACTCCCTATTTAGAAATTGAAGCTAAAATAGAAATTTTAAACAACAGACTACTTGCAACTTTTAATGCAATTAATATTAAACAATATAAGACAAATATACGTGGTAATCTTGTTTATGACCATGAAAATGGGAAAAATTATTTCACAGGTCAATACTCATTAGCTAATGAGATAAATGGTAGCATAGCATTACAACAATACAAAAATGATGTGTATGTTAAAGCAGATTCAAAACCTTTTAAATCACTCAATGTTTTACAAGATATTTTTAACTACGATGATAATTTACATAAATGGATTAGTATTAAAAGTGATGCTGAATCTTTTAGGCTAGAAGATCTTACAGGGCAGTTTAACATGGCTTATCCTAAAAAAATTCTTGAAAAATTATATGCAAAAATAAGAGTAGAAAAACTCAAATATAAATTTTCAAACTCTTTTGAACAAGTTACTTCTGATTCAACAGACTTAATTTTTAAAAATGAAAAACTTTACTTATATCTTAATAATCCAAAATACCTAGACCGTAAACTAGATGGTAGCTACCTTTACTTTCATAACTTGTTAGATAACCCTGAACTTAAAATATCACTAAAATCGCAAACACCACTTGATGAGACAATATTAAAGATCTTAAAACACTATAGAGTTAAAATACCATTAACTCAACTATCTAATAATTTATATAGTAATTTAATCCTCTCTTTAAATCTTATAGGTAAAACAAAAGTTAAAGCAGTTGGTGATTTCAAAGTTAAAGATGCTGATTTTAAATTTGAACATTTTACTTTCCATATAAATAAATCATCATTTCATTTAAGAAATGCAATGCTATTTATTGAAGATGGTAATATTTCAATTAATCCATATGTCAATATAACTTTGAATGGAGAACTAAATACATCTGATAAAAATGCTAGATTTAATCTATTATTAAACAGCTCAAATATTGAAGTTTTAGGTCATCCACTTATAGAAAATGTACAGATACCATTGACTCTTGAAGTGTCATCATATAATGATAAACAGTACTTTTATATAGATGAATTTCAAGCAGAAATTGGCTATAAGGATAAAGAGTATGATTTCACTCTCTCAGATTTACAAGCACTATATCCATACTCCCCACTGCTACGTTTTTATAATATTGAATTTGGAAATATAAGATTACAGACTTCTGACTTCTTAAATAGTGCTTTCTATGGTGAGGTGTACCATAATGATAGACTATTTTCCAAAAATAACAATCCGAAAAATTTTTATAAATTCTATGGTTATACAAATCAAGATGGACTTGAACTTTCCATTGATAATGATATTCACTTAAAAATAAAAGATACTATTGAATTAGATGTAGAAAATTATGATGTTAATGCAAAAGCATTACAAAAATACAGAACCGAAAAAAGCCCATTAAGTCGTTCTATTATAATTCATACAAAAAACAGTAGTATCTACGTAGATAAAAATCATAAAATTTTAAGTGACACACTAAAGATAAACTTTGATGAAAATAGCTCAAAAGTTACATTAAAGCATAATGATGGAAATATTAGCATTGAAACAAATGCTAGTTCTATGAAAGTTCGTGGAAATAACTTAGATGATAATTTTGTAAAAGCATTGAGTGGCTTTAATAATTTTGAAGATGGTAACTTTAGATTTGAGAGTGATGGAAATACAACTAATTATATAACAAACATCAATTTTAACGATGTAATAGTACGAAATCTGGCGCTTTATAATAACTTAATGGCTTTTATAAATACAGTACCTGCACTACTTACATTTTCAGAACCTGGTTTTAATGATAAGGGTTATTTAATTAAAGAAGGGCATGTAACTTTTAGACGCATAGATGATTTCATAATAATTGATGACTTTAAACTCAAAGGAGTTAATACAAACGCATCAGCAAAAGGTATTATCAATTTAAAAGATGAGACATTAGATGTTCTTTTATCGCTAGAGACAATAAAAGATTTAGCTAAAACAATTGGTGCTATACCAATAGCTGGTTACTTAATTTTAGGCAATGACAAAACAATTCGTACACGCATCAGAATAAGTGGAGATATTAAAAATCCAAAAATTAAAAGCCAAGTAGGTAAAGATGTTCTTGAAGCGCCCATAAATATTATTAAAAGAACATTTAAATTGCCAAGTAAATTACTAAATCTTTTAAAATAATTGATAAACTTTTATGATACAATTTTCTAAAATAGGGGGTAAGATGTCAACTACTTTTATCTATATAACTTTTAGTATCAATATGTACAAATGAATATTCTTATTGTAGGTGCTGGTACAGTTGGTTTTTTATTAGCAAAAAATTTATCTTACAAAAATAACGTTATTGTCATTGATAGTAATGGAATAAAACTAGAACATCTACAAGACAATATTGATATTTTAACTATAGAGGGAAATGCAGAAAATCCAAAAACTTTTCAAGAAATTACTACAAAAGATATTGATTTATTTATAGCAGTAACAGATAAAGATGAGACAAACTTAATTACAACGCTTATAGTTGATGATGTTCTTAATGTACAAAAAAAATTTATAAGACTAAAAAATAGTTTTTTCGAGAATAGTACTATTAAGGATAGATTAAATATAACAGAATTAATTTTGCCAGATACAATTACAGCACGAAAAACTGCAACAATAATTGATCATCCAAAAGCAAATAGTATAAAAACATTTGAAAATACACAGATGGTTCTCGCATCTGTTATAGCCACAAATAAAAGTTATCCAGATATAGATGATAACTATACCAAGTGTAAAATTATAGGTGTCGAAAGAGATAAAGAGCTAATTTTAAGAAAAGATATTGATACTATAGAGCTAGATGATGTTGTCTATATTTTTGGTGATATAGAACAAATTGAGGGCATATTTTCCATTTTACACTCAGAAAATGGACATAAAATAGATAACTGTATCATATTTGGCGCTAATCAACTTGGTATTTTAATTGCAAAAATTTTTCATGAAAAAGGTATTGATGTTAAATTAATTGATAGAAAAGCAAATTTATGCCAAAAAGCAGAAGAAGCACTTTTTGGAGAAGTGACTGTAATTCACTCTGAGTATGGTATATCTGAACTACTTGAAAAACAGGAGTTAAACTATGCAGATTTAGTTCTTTGTGCTACAGAGAGTGATGAGTATAATATAATTGCTAGCATTATGGCAAAAGATATGGGGATTAAAAAAGTACTCGCTGTAAATAATGAAATGGAATATTACAACATTATGCACTCCTTAGGAATAACTATAGTAAGAGGTACAAAAGTTAACGCTTACTACACCATAATGGAAAGAATGTATTCAGACAATGTTATTACGGAGAAAAAATTCTCTGGTGGTAAAGCTCTTATTTTTCTCCATAAAATATACTCTAAATCAAAACTAGCTAATAGATACATAAAAAAACGCAAATTTTTAAAAGATACAATGGTTATTATCTTAAGAGATGATAATGTATTTATATTGAATGATAATTTTACTTTTAAAGTTAATGATATGCTTGTTATTTTTTCTGTAAAGTCTGCTATAAATATAGTTAAAGATTGGGTATATGGACTTTAAGAGTATATTGAAACTACAAGCAATTATATTAATAATTTTATCATTTTTTTTCATATCTACTGTAGTTGTGGGAATTATATACAATGAAAATATATCTAAATTAACTACATTAATAGAGTTATTATTTGGCACTAGTATACTAATACTATATTTTTTGAGAAACCATAAAATGAATTTAAATATAAAAGAGAGTATTTTAAGCGTAAATATTTTGTGGATTCTCTTAGGGATAGTAGGTGCTATACCACTATACTTATATACAAACATAGATTTTTATGGTGCATTTTTTGAATCAATTAGTGGTTTTACAACAACTGGTGCGACAGCTTACAGTGATGTAGAAATTCTACCTCACATTGTGTTATATCACAGAAGTCTTATTCATTGGATTGGTGGTATGGGGATAATTGTCTTAGGTGTTGGCCTACTATCAATGATTAATCCTACAGGTAGTTTAAGCCTTTTTAAAGCAGAATCTTCAGGTATTGAAACAGAAAAAATTACACCAAGAATTGCAAATACTGCTATTAGGTTATGGGGAATATATGTTGCATTAACAGTTGCAAACTTCCTATTTTTATTAATATTTGGTATGGATTATTTTGATGCAATCAATCACGCTTTTTCAACAATATCAACAGGTGGATTCTCCACTAAAAATAGTTCAATAGGATTTTACAATAGTTATGCAATATTATGGATAACAATACTCTTTATGCTATTTTCATCTATAAACTTTTTAGCAACTTTTAAATTACTATCTGGAGACTTTAGTGGTTATAAAAGAGAGGACACAAAACTATTTTTTGTTATATTCTTAGTTTTAACTATTTCTCTTACTCTAACTCACTATTTAACAAGTTCAGATAAGCTTGATTTTGCATTAACTCATAGTGCATTTACTATAGCATCAGTTATGAGTACAACAGGTTTTGCAACACTAAACTACGAACAATGGGGGTATTTATCTATCTCTATTATCTTCTTATCGATGCTCGCTGGTGGAAATACTGGTTCAACAGCTGGTGGAATTAAAATAATAAGACATATAATAATATTTAAAACATTATCAGCAGAGTTCAAAAAAATAATACATCCAAGTGCAATAATCTCTGTATTTATCAATTCTCAAAAACTTCAAATATCTATCTTAATATCTACATTCGGATTTGTTTTTCTATACATTTTTACAATATTGAGTATATCTATATATCTATATTCTAACGGGTATGATGAAATGAGTTCAATTTTTACAGCAATTGCAACAGTTGGAAATATTGGACCGGGATTTGCACTAACTGGTCCTGCACAAAACTACTCTTTTTTCACTAGCATAGATAAAGTAGTGCTATCAATTGGAATGATTATTGGAAGACTTGAATTCTATACCTTTTTAATTCTATTTAGTAAAAATTTTTGGAAACGATTTTAAAGCTAAAATAGCTTATCATATAATAAAGTTGTCCAAACGACTACAAATACAACAACGCTTAAAAGAACAACAGCACTACCAACATCTTTTGCACGACCGGCCATAATATGATGATCTAATGTTACTAAATCAACAACCCTCTCTATTGCACTATTCATTGCTTCTGCAATCAACATTCCAAGTAAAGTAATAAACATAACTATTTTATCGATTAATGTTACATCAATAAAAATAAGAATGGGCAATAAAAAAATAGCAAGCACTAACTCAATTTGAAATGATGTCTCTGTTTTAATTAAATCTTTAATACCCTCTAAAGCGTAACTTGCATTTTTAAAAAAATTATATTTAGGCTGGTTTCTCACAAAATATCCTTAGTTTTATCATATACAACTGTTTTTACATTAAAAAGCCCTAATAGCGTATGAAAAAGATTATCGTGTGAATACTCTGTATCTATATTTCCTTTTCTTTTTCCACCATCCCATAAAAGTGCTGCAACATGAGTTTGACACGTAGGTGCCATAAAATATGGAAGTCCATGAAGATACAAGCCATTCTCACCTAAACTCTCACCATGATCACTTATATAAATCATTTTAGTCTCATTATTACTACTATAGCTCTTTAAAAAATTTATAGTTTTAGATAAAAAATAGTCTGTATACAAAATTGCATTATCATAAGCATTACTAATCTCCTCAACACTGCAATTTTCCAACTGATTAGTCTCGCATACAGGAGTAAACTTTTCAAACTTTTTTGGATAACGTTTATAATAAGCAGGACCGTGATTACCCATCTGATGCAAAATAATAAGAATATCTTTATTAGCATATTTTTCTATAAAAGAATCTAATCCTATTAACATCCCCTCATCTCTACATTCATCATCACATATAGGGTTGTTTTTTGATGTTCTAAAGTTCTCAAAATTCACTCTTAATGCAACACCTTTTGAATCTGAATTATTATCTCTCCATAGAACTTTTATCTCTTTGGTATGTTCTAATACATCGACTACATTTTCTACTAAAACACCCTTCTTATAATTAAAATCATCTTTGCATGAGAGCGAAAACATACAAGGTACAGAAACGGCAGTTGAAGTTCCACATGAGCTAATATTTGTATAATTTACTATGTTTTCATTTTTCAAAAGTGGATTAGTCTCTTTACTATATCCATTAAGAGAGAATCTATCAGCACGAGCAGCTTCTCCTACAACCAAAATAATAATTTTTCTTTTACTCTCTTTCTCTTTTACAACGACTGCATCCAATCCAATTGCTTGAAGCTTTCCATCTGTACCAGCAAAAGTATTACCAACATATTTACCAATACTATACATCCAGTAAGTAGGATTTGTATAGTACCTTAGTGATTTATGTTCCCTAAAAAATGATGTATAAAATTTACTAAAACTAAATAATATTACAACAATAACTCCTAAAGATATTAAAACTATTTTAACCTTTGAAATAAACTCTCTTTTGAAATTACCATACTCTATCTTTACTCTATAAATAAAAAATGATGGTAATAATCCGAAGAAAAATATATATGCAACCATTTTAAGACTAAAGAGATCTAGGCTCTCTTTCATATCGGTCTGTAAAGCATTTTGTAACATGCTACTGTCAATAACAACATGATAAGTATTCATAAAATAGTTTGTAAAAGATGATACAATTAACGTAAAAATCAATATTGCCTTGGTTGTGTATTTTGAACTAAGAAGTGAAAATAAAAATACAATAAAACTAACTAACAGAACTGCTAATGAAAACAAAAATGCAATATTTTCACTGTCAAATGAGTAAACTTTTATTGTATTTTTAAAAAATGATACGTTGTCAAAAATAACAAAAAATATTGCAACTAAAATAATTAATCTATATTGTCCAATTTTTCTCATAATCTTCCTCTAAGTTCAACTAAAATACGTTCCCACGTAGGGCGAGAACAATCTACTTTTATAACATGTGCATAAATCTTAATATCTTGATCTAGTAAAGAAGAAATAATACCATTTTCACGTTGTGGAACAAATCCAACTTTAACACCCTTAAAAAATAGAGCAATTGCTTTTACATCATATTTATTATTTCTCTCACGCTTCATCTGTAAAATATCTTCTACACGCAAAGCTAATGAGTTCCCCTTATAGTACTGATACCCCGCAATATAAAACTTATTATAAACAATAGTTTTACTACATTTTTCACGATTACCAGTAGACCAAACAAACTCTAAAAAAATTTTAAATAATTTTATTAAACTATTATATAAACTGCTCTTTTTTGTCAATATCTTGACTTCTTTTTTAATATTCTGCAAATTAACAATTTAAATAATTCTATCACTTCCACCATCAATTGGAAGTTGAACACCTGTTGTTTTAGAAAATATGTCGCCTACCATTGCAGAAACTAAATTTGCTACATTTTTTGATGTAATTTCAGTTTTTAAAATGTTATTAGTTTTATACTCCTCAACACTCATTCCATAATGCTTAGCACGCTTTTCAAGAACTTCTGGCGTCCAAATTCCAGTATCAAACACTGCGTGGGGATGGAGCATATTTACATTAATTCCAAATTCACCAAGTTCAAGTGCTGCAATACGTGCTAGTTGAGTAAGCCCTGCTTTTGCAACTGAGTATGCAGCAGCACCTTTACCTGGAGCTGGAACATTTTTAGAAGCCATAATTACAACTGAGGGTTTAACTCCCTCTTTTAAAAATGGAGTTGCAAATTTTAAAAATTTTTGATGACTAGTTAAATTAATGTCCAAACTTCTTTTCCATAAATCATTGCTAATTTTATCAATACCTTCAGACGCTGTAAAAATACCAGCGTTGCTTACAATAATATCAAGCCCACCAAATGTTCGTACAGTTGTCTCAATTGCAGCTTGAATGTCACTATCTTTTGTTAAATCACAAACAAGTCCAAGCTTGTCACGACCATTTGAAGCATCAGCCATAACTGGGTTTATATCTAAACCAACAACTACCGCGCCATCAGAATGAAGTTTATCTAAAGTAGCTCGTCCTATTCCACTAGCTGCTCCTGTTACAATAGCAACTTGTCCTTGAAGTGCTAAACTACTTCCAGATTTTTTTAATTTTGCTTGCTCTAAGCTCCAATACTCAACTTCAAAAATATCTTTTGGACTCAAAGCTTTATAACCACCAAGACGTTCGGCCTGACTAAATGCCTTTATTGAATGATCTTTAATGTCTGAAATAATTGCTGCCTCTTTTGCACTTGTACCAAATGTTAAAATTCCTCTATTTTTCCAAATAGCCCATTTTGGAGCTGGGTTCAACATTGTTTCACCTGAATTTAATTCACTAAAATATTTTTTATACTCATTTTGGTAATTCTCTAAAGCTGCATTATAATCACGTTCAAAAACCATTGGAACTCTTTTATTTCGAATAACATGATCTGGTGTTAATGGACCTTGCGTTGCTACCTTCTGAACATTTGAAAGTGCTGAAAAATTTACAGCATCATTACCTTGATCATAATTTACAATAACAGCTGAACCTTTTGCTGTTGATATAACTTTACGAATTTTTGCAAGACTAAGCAAGTCTTCACCTAAATGATCAACATAAGGTTTTTCTGTACCCATATTACTCTCAATATAATTTTCCGCTTTTGTAACAAGTTCTATCATATTCTCATAGCTCTTTTTAGCATCATCATTAAATGTAAAAAGACCATGATTTAAAAGGACCATCCCCTCATATTTACTCCAATCAATACCTTTTGTCATTTCATAAATTGTACGTGCTAAAATAAAGCCTGGCATAACATAAGGAATTACTAAAACAGTATCTCCATAAATCTCTTTTATTTTTTCTTCACCACCTGCGGTATTTGTAACAGTAACAACAGCATCAGCATGAGTATGATCTACAAATTTAAATGGAATAATCGCATGCAGTATTGCTTCAACAGAAGGATTAGGAGCGCTTGGATTTGTCATAGCTGCGCGTTGATTTATAACCATATCAACATCACTAAGCTCTTTTAAGTCTGCCATTTTAATGAGTGTATCCATTTTAACTGGAGCAAAACCAGCAGATTCAATAGTTGCTAAATCCCAACCGCTTCCCTTAACATAGAGTAAATCTTCCTCTTCACCAAAAAGATTTTTCTCTGTAACTTTAACAGAAGTATTTCCACCACCATGAAGCACTAAATCAGAATTTGCCCCTAAAATACGTGATGTATATACACGCATTTCTAAATCATTGTTTTTAAATCTTTCTGCCTCTTTATCATCCCATAAACTAACCATTTAATACTCTCCAATTATTATAAATTTTTCAATCACTAAAACTATGCCTATCGGCAAGAAAAAGTTACTTTGACTTTAAACTAAATATTTTTTCAATATCTATCTGTGTAGCTTTACATACTCCACGCTCAGTAATGAGCCCAGTAATTAATCTGTTTGGTGTTACATCAAAACCAATGTTTAATGCTTTTGAACCCTTAGGTGTAATACGAACTTCAGTAACATCACCATTTTCTAAAACTCCACGCATAAAATGAACCTCATTTTCGCTTCGCTCTTCTATCTCAATCTCTTTAATACCATCAATAATATCAAAGTCAAATGTAGAAGCTGGAAGAGCTACATAAAAAGGAATATTGTTATCATTCGCTGCTAATGCCTTTAAATAAGTTCCAATTTTATTTGCAACATCACCACGTCTTGAGACTCTATCAGCTCCTGTAATTACCATATCTATTTCACCATGTTGCATCAAATGACCACCTGTATTATCAGCAATAATGGTATGTTCAATCTCACTGCGAAAGAGTTCCCAAGATGTTAAATTTGCACCTTGATTTCTTGGACGCGTTTCATCTACATAAACATGAATATCAATACCACGCCTTTTTGCCTCATAAATTGGAGCAAGCGCACTACCTTCATCCAAAATTGCAAGCCAACCAGCATTACAATGAGTTAAAATATTTATTCGTTTTCTACTTTTTATTTTTAAAATGTTTTCAATAATTTCACAACCATATTGTCCAATTTTTACAGACCTCATAGCATCTTCATCACTTATTGCTATTGCTTCAGTTTTTGAATCTTCTATTATATTTGTACTGTTATCTAGGGAACCTAACATCCTATCTACTGCCCACATTAAATTAACTGCCGTTGGACGACTTTCTCTAATGTCAAAAGCATGTTTTTTCATACAATCGAAACTACCATTACACTCACGAGCAGCTAAATAAACTCCAAATGCAGCAACACATCCAATAACTCCAGCACCTCTAATTGTCATATCTTTAATAGCGTCAATACTCTCTTGAGCATTTGTTAAAGTTATAATTTTCTCTTCATGAGGAAGAGTTCTTTGATCTAAAACTTCTAAATCTCCATTATCATTTAACCAGATTGCTTTATATTTTCCGTTCATACAACTCTCTTTATAAGATTAATTACATCATTTACATTTTTGATAGTTTTATATTTTTTTACAAAAGATGTTCCAACTTTTAGAGCCATTTTCTCAGCCCTTGCACGTGCTTCTTTATCTTCAATTGCTCTAATATCAGCTACACCAGCAATGCCAAGTTGCCGTCTACAAATTTTAGCACCAGCAAAACCAACACTCTCTTGCAAAATGTTTAACATAAAACTATCTTTAAAAGCTGTTTGCTCTTTGCTACTTAAAAAACCTTTTTCTACTAATGAACTACTCTCTTGTTCTGTCCAAAGTTCTAAGAACATATCTTCAAAACGCATTAAAAATACTTTTATACTATCTAGTATCCAAGCTTGATATTTTTCATCACCAGAACGCTCAAAATGAGATACCCAAGACATGACAAGATTACCTAAAAGTGCTCCAACATCAAAACCAAATGGTCCAAAAAATGCGAACTCTGAATCTATAACATATGTTTCATCTTTGTTAATCATGATTGAACCAGTATGCAAGTCACCATGAAGTAATGCATCTGTTTGGTTCATAAATTTATATTTTAGTTCAAGTATTTTTGTCTTGAATTCCACATCAGCTTGTAACTCACTAGCTTCATTCATAATAAGAGGATTTATTTCATTTGTTTCATGTTCCATATATGGTGCAGTAAAAACAAACATTTCTGTCAAAGCACAAAGTTCACTATTTGAATTAAACTCACCAATTAGTTCTCTTTTATCTGTTCCACTAAGGTATAATGAAGAAGTTTTAAATAGTGTGTTTGCTAAAAAAGAGGCAATATGCTCAGCAAAGTCTGGATATATAATACCATCAATCATTCCATTACGCATAATAATATGTTCACCTAAATATTGCATAACTATAACACTCATATCTTCATCTGTATGATAAATGTAAGGAACATACTGTTCTGATAATTTTGAAAAATGTGTCAGTGAACGAATTTCATAAGTCATACGTTTGCGTGAAAGTGGATAACTCTCTCCTACTATCCTCAAATATGGAACTGCTTGTTTTAAAATTAGAGCTTTTGACTCGTTGTCATTAGAAGATACAATATAAACGTAGTTTAAATTTCCATCACCAATCTCTTTAACCATTAACTTACTATCACCAAAGAACTCTTTTGTGACATCTACACTAAGAATATAATCAACTACACTATTTTCATCTAGCACTTTGTATGACATTTTAACTCTTTATTAAATTTTATTTTTAGAATATTTTACTATTTGACAAGTATTACTTAAAAAATATAGATTTTCATTTTTCACATTAAAATAGATATGTCCATCTATATTTGTAATAGTAGAATTTTTTTGTGAAACCATCATAAATGAGTATTGACCTAAATGGCATAAAAGCTTATTATGACGTGATTCTTTAAAAAATGTTACAGGATCATTTGCAAAAACAGTCACTATTAACCCAAAAAATAGAATAAAAATACGCATACCTACACCTTATTTAAAAGTAACTTATATTTATCACAATTAATAAATATCAAAGACTAAAATAAAAGTCCAATATAATATGTAATTGTAACATATGTAAATTTACTTGACATTTTGTACCACTTGGTCTATAATGCCGTTACTTTAAAAAACTACTGGTAAAAAAGATGCTAAAATTATTGAAAGACGTTATATTAAATGAACTTAGTAATATCTACGGATTTTTACACATAATTTTGTACTGATTAGTTCAAAACTAAACTTTAAATATTTAAGATGGAGGCAATATGATAGTTAATCGTAGACAAATGCTAAAAATTTTAGCTGGCAGTGCTAGTGGATTATTTGCAAGTCCAACTTTTGCAAAAGAACTGCACGCACAAAAGATAAAAGCCGTTGCATTCGATGCTTTCCCAATTTTTGATCCTAGGCCAATTTTTAAATTAGTCGAAACTATGTATCCAAAAAAAGGAAAAACTTTAAACAGTGTATGGAAAACAAGACAATTTGAATATCAGTGGTTACGTGCATTATCTGGTAAATATGTTGACTTTTGGCAAGCTACAGATGATGCGCTTAGGTTTGCTACTAAGCAATTAAAAATTAATATGAGTGATGAGCAGCATGCAACCATTATGAACTCATATTTAAATTTAAAACCATGGCCTGATGTAATTTCGGCGCTTAAATCACTACAAGATTCAAATATACGATTAGCATTTTTATCAAATATGACACCTAAAATGCTTACAACAAATATACATAATTCTGGACTTGATAATTTTTTTGAACATATCATTAGTACAGATATTAAAAAAACTTATAAACCTTCACAAAAAGCTTACCAATTAGGAGTAGATACTCTAAAACTTCAGCGAGAAGAAATAGCTTTTGCTGCATTTGCCGGCTGGGATGTCGCAGGTGCTAAATGGTTTGGCTATCCAACTTTCTGGGTCAATAGAGCAGGATTTATGAAAGAAGAGCTAGGTGTTAAAGCAGATAAAATAGGTAATAACTTAAATCACCTCATAGACTTTATAAAAAAAAATAATCCTTAACTATATTAAAATTTTAAACAAGGAGGATATACAGTTTTAATATTAGTTGTACAATTATGTACCAATCAGTTCAAAATTATACAAAGGAATTTAATGAAATCGTTTATAAAAATCACAACACTAATAGCATTAGTTTTTAATTTAACAGTTGTGGCATATGCAGTAGAACAAGAAGAAAATCTTATTACTATCGTGTCAGAAAAAGATGCTAAAGGTAAAGTTAAAGAAGTATATGAAGATATAAAAAATACTTTTGGTATGGTACCAAATGCAATGAAACATCAAAGTATAAGTCCTGAAATATTAAAAAATTCATGGGAATTTATTAAAATTGAGTTAACAAATAAAAACTTTTCTCCAAAACTTTCAGCTATGATACGCCTATTAGTTGGTGGACAAAAAGATTGTCACTACTGCATGGGCGTAAATGAGGGTATGTTAATAAATATGTTCAAAGTTAGTATTGCTGAAGTGAATGCACTTAAAAAAGACCCAAATAGCGCACCTTTAAATAATAAAGATAAAGCTATGTTACTTTTTGTATTAAAAGCTACAAAAAATGCTCAATCAGTTACAAAAAGTGATATAGTAAAGCTTGAAAAACTTGGTTGGAGTCAAAAAGATATTTTTGAGGGTGTAAAGATGGGAGCTAACATAATAGCTTTTACAATTACACTTGATACATTTAAAATAGCTAGAGATATGTAAATTTACAAATACTATTTTAATTTATATATTGAACACTATTTTAGATGTTCAATATATAAAGTCTAGAAAATGAAGGAACCTAATGAAAAAACTTACAAAAAAAGCTGATGATATGCTTTATCTTTTAGGATATGCACTAAGCACCTATCGTTATTTAATTTTAGCATTTTTAATTACAATAATTGCATCAATGATTATAAATCTTCCAAAAACAACTATTGACACATCAACTGAAGGATTTTTACATGATAAAGATCCTATGATTCTAGATTATAACGCATTTAGAGATCAATTCGGTAGAGATGAAAGAATCGTTCTAGCTATAAAAAGTAATGGTATTTTTACATTTAAAAATCTTGAAAAACTAAAAAAACTTCACAATGAACTTAAAAATAGAACCCCATACCTATATGATATTACATCTCTTATTAATGCTAGAAATACGATAGGAAGTAAGGATGCATTGCTAGTCGAAGATTTATTTGAACATTGGCCAAAAAATCAAGAAGAGCTAGATAAAATCAAAAAAAATGCACTATCAAATCCTATATATAAAAATCTGTTAATAAATGAAGATGGAACTTTTACCGTCATTATCTTAGAATCAAATACTTATACCTCAATAGGTTTAAAAGATGTTGATGAATTTGCAGATTTTGAAGAACAAAGTTCATCCCATAGAGCTTTTATTACAGATAAAGAGAACTCTGAAATGGTTAGAGAGGTTCAAAAAATTATTGAACCATATAAAAGTGAAGACTTTAAGATTTTATTAGCTGGTTCACCAAGTGTTACAGAATATCTAAAAAGTTCAATGCAAAAAGATATGGCAAAGTTCAATGCTCTTATAATATTAACTATTATCTTCTTTTTAAGTCTTATTTTTAGACGTATTTCAGGTGTTATTTTACCTTTAATTGCCGTTATATTAGCAGTACTTAGTACAATGGGTGTTATGGCATATTTTGGTACTCCTATTAAAATTCCAACACAAATTATTCCATCGTTTCTTCTTGCTGTAGGTATTGGAACATCTATACATATCTTAGCAATATTTTTTCAGAATTTTGATAAAAATGGAGATAAAAAAGAGGCCATTGCTTATACTCTAAGACATTCAGGTGTAGCAATCATTATGACATCACTTACAACTGCTGCTGGCGTCTCATCTTTTATGATTTCTGATGTTGCACCAGTTGGTGATTTAGGTGTTTATGCAAGTATTGGTGTACTAATAGCACTCTTGTACAGCCTAATTTTACTTCCAGTACTTCTAGCAATTTTTCCAATAAAAAGAAAGATATTACCACACAGTAATCATAAAGATAAATTTGAAATTATTTTAACAAAAATCTCTCATTTCTCACAAATTCACTATAGACCTATTGTTGTTGGATCTATAATTTTTATGTTGGTAGCGATATTTACAGCTACCTTTATTCGCTATTCTCATAATCCACTTACATGGTTTAGTAAAGACAATGAAATTCGTATTGCGACTGAAACCATAGATAGAGAGTTAAGAGGCTCAATTAATTTAGAAATAGTTATTGATACAAAAAAAGAGAATGGTTTATATGATTATGAACTTCTTAAAAAATTAGAAAAAATAACAAAAGATTCTGAGCTAATTAAAACTGATGCCTATTTTGTGGGAAAAGTTATCTCATTAGTTGATATACTAAAGGAGATTCATAAAGCGCTTAATGAAAATAAAGATAGTTATTATACAATTGCTAAAGATGAAAGGCTCATTGCTCAAGAGATTTTACTATTTGAAAATAGCGGTAGTGATGATTTAGAGGACTTTGTAGATTCACAATTAAGTAAAGCACGTATTACTTATAAAATGCCATGGATAGATTCTGTTGAGTATTACGGTATGCTCAAAAATTTAAGAACTTATCTTCATGAAACATTAGGAGATGATGTAAAAATCACAACAACAGGTATGATTCCACTACTTGCGCAAACCATCACCTCTGCAATTAATAGTGCTGGCGATAGCTATTTGTTGGCATTTGTACTTATTACCATAATGATGATGTTGCTTCTTTCTGATGTTAAATTAGGTCTAATAAGTATGATCCCAAATCTTTTTCCTATATTCTTTGTTTTAATGATTATGGTTATTTTTAATATGCCATTTGACCTTTTTACAATGTTGGTATTTTCTATCATTCTAGGATTAGCAGTTGATGACACTGTTCACTTCATGCATAATTTTAGACGTTATCATGATAGAGAGGGTAAAAGTGTAGAAGAATCTGTACGCTTAACATTAATAGGTGCAGGACGTGCGATGCTTATTACCAGTATAGTCTTAAGTATTGGATTTTATATCTATATATTTGCGAGCATGGGTAATTTAGTTAATTTTGGAATTTTAGCTGGAACAGCAATTATAATGGCACTACTATCTGACTTCCTCTTAGCTCCAGCTCTAATGGCTATGGTATATAAAAACAAAGGAGAAAAAAATGAAAATTAGAGAAATATTACTAAGTTTATTAGTTTTTAGCACACTATCTTTTGCTATGGATGCTTTTGAGATAATAAAAAAGGTTGATACTCGTGATGATGGTGATAATATCATCTCAAATATGTCAATGATTCTCATTGATAAAGCAAATAAACAAAGAGTTCGTTCCTTACGAACATTTACAAAAGACTTTGGAGTCGATACATATAGAACTATCTTTTTTCTAGCGCCTAGCGATGTTAAGAATACCGCTTTTTTAACATTTGATTATGATGATGATAACAAAGATGATGATCAATGGCTTTATCTTCCAGCCCTTAAAAAGACAAAACGTATTGCATCAACAGATAAAAGTGGAAGTTTTATGGGATCTGATTTTTCTTATGCAGACTTAACAAAACCAGATCTGACTGATTACAATTACAAAATTATTAAAGAGCAAAAAGTTGGTAAGTATAATACTTGGATTATTGAAAGAGTACCAAAAACTCAATCTATATTAGATGAAACCGGATATAAAAAATCATATCTTTTTGTAAGACAAGATAATTTTGTAGTAATTCGTGCTATGCATTATCTTGATGATGGTAAAAAGAAATATATGAATGTTAAAAAATTAGAAAATATTGAAGGTATTTGGATTGCAACAGAGACAGAGATGAAAACAACTAAAAATAAAAAACGTCTACATTCAACTATTTTAAAATTTAGTGATGTTAAATTAAACCAAAACCTTAATGAAAATAAATTTACTGTACGCCAAATAGAAAAAGGAATTTGATGAGGTGGCTATTTTTAGCTCTTCTTACCACAAATACCTTAACCTATGCAAATGAGTTTGAAGACGATTTAGATGGTTTTGAAAAAGAGAGTATAGCTATTATTGAAATCCAACAGATAAAAGAGGAACCAAATCAACTCAAAGGTTCGCTAAAACTTTCTAGTAGCTATAACTATGCCCATAATGCTCCATCTATAGGGCAGACCGACTTTAGAGGTTTCTCAAGACTAAAAACAACACTTGACCTCTCTATTGATTCTAAGATAAACGATAGATGGAAAAGTAGAATAGAGGTACAAACTTTTTATGATGCTATCTATTCACTAAGAGACAATACCTATACTGATGATATGATTGACACATATAAGTCAGAGTTTGAAATTCAAGAGGCATATATATTAGGTTCTATAGCTGATAACATAGATATAAAAATCGGTCGTCAAATAGTTGTATGGGGCAAATCTGATAATATACGCCTAAATGATGTAATTAATCCTCTAGATAACCGTGAGCTTGGTATGGTTGATATTGAAGACTTAAGGCTTCCTGTATTTATGAGTAAACTAGATTACTATAGTGGTGTGTGGAACATTAGTGCTATGATTATTCACGAAGCACGCGTGCAAAAAGAGGCAGCTAATGGAAGTGATTATCTGCCTACTCAAATTTTTCTAAAACCTAATTCTATATTTCCAGAAGACACCACACCAGATAGTACATTTAAAAATACTCAATATGCACTCTCTTTAAATGGTAGATTTACAGGATGGGATTTGTCCATTTATGGAGCTAAAGTACTAGATAGTAAATGGCATTTTGAAAATAATAGAAAAAGCAGAACGTATGGATTAATTAAAATGTTAGGTGTAGCATCAAATATCGCAGTAGGCAATTTTTTATTCACCTCAGAACTTGTATACATGCAAGATTCAAAGTTTAATACAACAACAGATGAAAAAGAGCGTTTAGATTTTTTGCTTGGTGCTGAATATAGTGGTATTACTGACCTTACAGCATCTTTAGAATTATCACAAAGGCACATTTTTGATTATGAAACATCAATGGTGAATCCACCTGATTCTGTATATCAAGACGAAAGACAAACAGCATTACGAGTAAGTTATAGTTTTAATCATGAAAAAGGTATGTTTACTTATCTTAACACTCTATTCTATAGTAATAGCAATATCAATGGTGGTTTCCAAAGAGTTTGGCTAAATTATGATTTAAATGATAATATTGAGCTAAATGTAGGTCTTGTCGATTATATTGGTGGTGATAAAATAGTGCTAGATGCACTTTCTAATAACGATAGATTTTTTGCCGACATTAGTTACAATTTTTAAAATATACATAGCAGACAATCATTAAAGATTGTCCGCACTATAAACATATCCCTTTTTTATATCATAAGTATTAACGTTTAATTTTTGTAAGTGTTCTCTTAGACCATAAACCCGGTTTTAAATCTGAATTGTATTTTGTAACAGATTCAGGAATAAATGCCATACTCTCATGTCCTGTCTCAATATTTTTC